>Ga0126342_10001535_pt1 | contig 32874 bp, 27 predicted proteins | sample Cyp1metagenome_FD_92528 | JGI IMG/M metagenome (GOLD analysis project Ga0126342, IMG submission 92528) | Coral microbial communities from Lord Howe Island, Old Settlement Bay, Australia - Cyphastrea 1 metagenome | ecosystem: Host-associated > Invertebrates > Cnidaria > Coral ...
GTCTCTCGCTGAAAAAATCAAACGGTTGTCGAGGGAAGGACACGGTCGGGACAGGGTGTCTTTGAACTATAGGTCATTTATGTTTGGGAAACTTCCGCCGCCGGCTTGCCCGGGTCTATGTCACTGACACATCTAGTCATTGCGGATAGCTTCTTTGCCATTTGCCATGACACATGGTTCAGCTATGTCGTTGGCCCGGCGCAGCGCGTTGTTTGCTGTAAGGACGGCTTGCTGGAACTTGATTTTGTTTGGAGAGCGCTTTCTTCTGTGTCGCTTAGTCGTTGCTTCGTACAGTACTTTACCATACTTTAGCAGTATTTTGTGAAAGGAGACTTGTGTGGCACAATGTTCGATGCTGTGGAGCTCCAAAGGTCAGCGCAGAACCATTTACGCTAACAGGAAGTAAAGAAAAACACTGATTCATGCATGGCTTTCGTCTCTGAAACAAGCTCGTGCTTCTATTGGGTTATTATTCCGAGGGAGTACTGCTTAATTCTTTTGCCCAAACTTTCTCAATCTTCTCCCTGGTTGTTATTTTCAAAGACTTTGAAGGATTGTGAGATACTTTGTATCAAGGAATATCGCAGCTTTGGCCATGCCTTTGGCCTTCGTTAGATCCTCTTCCTTGTCCGAAGGCACTGGCTGCGTTTCCACGACCCCGACGGATGGCAAGTGCTCCACATCCTGGCATTTCACCTGAGGAGGGCTGAGTCCGAGAATTGGCATGGGGACCCATTGGGAGACATTGGAAATCATTGGAACAAGGTCAGAAATGTGAGAAATACAAGAGGAAAGCAAACAGAAGGACCTAAGCACCTAATAACCTAATAGAAATGAAACACGGCATTAAAAGACCAAAGCATGCGTAATCTACTGAGGGTAGAGTCGGGTAGAGTGAGGCAACTGTGGCTTTTGTTTTTGTGTTTTGGCAGCCAGAACTGTTTTGACAAATGCTGAAGCCGTACTGATTTTGTGGATGACCAAGTAATTTTTGATGTGACGCAGTCTGATCTTTTACAAGTACGTATCATATAATAATTAATAGTGCATGTGTCACAGTATGTATGTGTGTTTGTAGTGTGTGCGATTCTGTGCAATAAAGCAAAGCAATGTTCTGGTTTTCCTTCTGGTAAGCGTTTCTGTTTAACATGTCTATGCACATAGTATGCACAATTTTCTTCCATCATATACTAACATACAAAAATACACGTACAGTATACCGTAGATATATACATACGATTGAATACGACGTACATGCACATGCAAATTCATATTATGTATGTACCGGGTATACCGGTTCAAGTTGCTGTAGGTAAGCACACTTCCCACCTGTTTGCATACTCTAATCAGACTCTAATCTTCTTCTATCTTCTTCTCCTACTTGTACCTGGGATCGGGGAGACCTGGGATCGGGGAGAGGTCGATGCAAGTGATACTTTGGTGTGGCAAGCACGGACTTTTTTCTGCAAACTTCTACTGTAGTTTGTGCATGTTTGTGCAAAACATATCTCGCTTTGTACCAGGTTTTTCTCCAGGATCGTACCAGGATTCCCTGGGTTTTCCTCCCAAACCCCAAGAGATCCCGGCTATTGGGGGAACCTAGGGTCTTGAGCCTATATGATATGCAAATAGTTCTCCAAGCAACGACACCCCTGCACAGAACCCGAATTTCGTGGACTTGCCGGCATTGGTGAAGCAACTCTGTGTGTACCTTAGCACTGCTTGGTCTGCTTGCATATTTCTGAATCAAGAGCTGGGAGCCAGAATCAGAAGGATCATGATATCGACATGTCGAATGAAGCCGACAATGAAGCTTCGAATGAAATCGAAGAGCCAATTTTGAAGGTGATGAGCTTCCTCCTCATCCTGCCGTTGGTGCTCCGATCAATGGAGCGGTTGTTGCCAGAGTGAAGGAGGCCCGGGGCCTACCCAACCAGCTGGCAGGGACCTGATGCTTTGCGCTCTGGGCAGCTGATTTGCTGTAATTACTCTCTTGATGTCTCCCCTGAGACGTTTGGGATGCCAGTTTGATCAGTTTGGTGGTGTTGAGTATCTGTATATCACATAGAGATATGATGAAAACATGTGTACATAGAGTTGCATACATGATCCTGGTCCTGTGTCCCTTAACAACTGGTCACCAGTTCCAATACGGTTTGCAGTTGCACTGACTGCTTGTTTCCCATGTGTCCCCTGGTTATCTCTCATTTCAATCCCACATGTCTCCGTTTTTCCTCATTGTCATTTGCTTAGTAGAGGGATCCAGTTCCGTCATGATTTGCAGTCTTCCTGGCTTGTCTTTGATTTGTCCCCCCCCACTAACCTTTCCGACTTGTCTCCATCTCTTTCTTTTCTTTCTTTCTCATTTGCGTAGTAAAAAGGGCTCCAGTGTCACGTTATTGGGCCCTGGCTTGTCTCCCATGTGTTGCCCACTTGCCACTTGTCTCTAGCTGTCCCCCTTTTGATTTCCATGCAAAGGAATTAATTCGGTTCATCAAACACAGTCGTTTGCGTTTGCGGGGATAATTTCCATCTTTCTATGCAGATAATGTCTCTGTTTTCACCGCAAAATGCATGAGATTGCATGAGTATGCATGTATGTATAGAGGTTCACATCACATATCCATATTTAGATTTACACACTGTATTTCCCACATACTTATACATCTATCGTTGTTTGTCTGAAAGTGTCAAACTGGTTCCATCCATTCTTTCTCTGTGTGTGTTGGAAAGATTGAACCCTGGAGGTCCTGCAACAGACACGGCTGAATCCTCGCGAGTGGGAGCAGCATGCGGTATATCGACGTGGTCGGTACACCAGGTGACAGGGATGCGTATGACTGTATGCTAAGATATGACTGTATGCTAAGACTCTTGTTACCAAACATTAGTTGGTTTATGCTGGTTGTTTATGCTTGTGCCTCTGTACGTTTGCAGCTTTTGTGGCACGTTGATCTTATTGAGTGGACAGGAACATAGTTGGCTACTCGCCCAACCAATTCATTGCTCTATCCTTAAGAGACGGAAACTGCTGAAGTCATGCCAACGAATGGCTTGCACATTTCGGTAGTTCATGTGGTGCGCAAATCATCTCCATCATCTCGATCATGTCGAATCTCAACTTGCTCTTTTTCAGTTTTACAGCTTGAAATTTCGCCCTGACCCGTCCGAGGCCCTGCTCTTGTGTTGGGAGAAAGGCCAGCAGAGCCCCATCCACGATCATTCAGGCACCGTCGTACAGTATCGTACAGTACATTTCGCGACAACTTGACACTTGACGTTGTCAAAGTCTTGCCTTCTTGCACGCTTTGGCGCGTACATGAACGAATGCAGTCGTGCACACTAAGCGTTCTAGCTCAATCAAGCCGTGGGACTAGTTTAGTAAGTTTAGTTTGATTAACAGTTTGATCTAATTGGTCAGACCAGTCCAGTCAGACCCATCCTATCCCATCGTGGTATGTTCAGGTGCTCATTGCTTCATCAAGATGCTGAGCGGTCAGCTTCGGGCAGCTTACTTGGTCTCGTTGCATTGTGGACGGTTTGGTGTGCATGACACGGGCGACACATGCCGTAGACCCATGTTTTCCATGTTTTCCATGGGGCCTGGCCTCACGTTTTCAGTCACGAGGAGAGGAAATTTGCTTGGGCAGCGGATGGCACTGTTGGTGCAGAGGTGGATCCGATTCTTGTGACGACACGCAGACAGTGCCACATACAATGCGTTGCGAATGTTGTGACAAGCTGTGTGCTATGTACCAGGTGATGGAAGAAGCGCCTGTTTTGGATGCGTCGAAGCTGGAGAAGAGTGTCTGTCTCTCAGTGTCGCAGAGACAAAAGCTGCAGCAAACATGAACTAAAATGGATATCGCAGATTTCAAAAATATACACTGGATACAATCTGGATACACTGCTCTCTTTGAAATCGGATCGATTTGACTTACGAAGCCGTTGTAGTGACACGGTGCGGATGTTGAAATGCCGGCAGCCGTCTATGAGCCTGATGTTTGGCTCGAGTGCGGTCGACAACTGCATTGCATGGTGACATGAGATTGACAGATTCGGCTCATTGAAACCATTCAAAATTCAAACTAATATGTCTGGAGAAACCATGTCGCTGCACACTCATTCTGCTACATTGACGGAATGGAAAATTATGGTCCTGTCAAACCCTTTCTAGACCTAAGCAAGGTAGGCAACAAGTACCTTTCTCCATCTTTCTCAGTTTTTCTCCATTTTTCTCCTGCATTTTGCTAGGGCAGTTTGATGGCTTCAGATGTGTCTCCACGGCAGACAGACCCATGGCTGCCACATGATGAGGCCGCAGACCTGCACCAGTCGTAGTCGTCCAAGTCGTCCAAGTCGTCCAAGTCGTCCAAGTCGTCCAAGTCGTAGCAGTCGTAGCAGTCCAAGTGCCGCAGGAAGAAGCGGACGAGAGCCTGTCAGATGCCTCTGCCTGGCTATCCTGGCTTCGAGAAGATGAGCTTCAACTGAATAGAACAGAAAGAACGAATGAATGACATGACATGACATGACATGAATGAATGAATGCGGTTGGACAGATTCACGTGAGCACACAAGCTGCCTAAGTCTGATCATTTTTCCTTCTGGATTGACTTGCCGTGTTTTTCCAGATGCAGAGCAAGTTGAACAGATTTTGTAGCTATGAAATAAGAAAAATATAGAGAAACAACTTGGGAGTTCACTATCAGCGTCATGGCCAAGTAGGATATTTTTGAAATGATTCGGGCGTGTCCTTTCAGTTCAGGCTTCTGGAAAGGTCTTGCATAATTCTTGCATTGGATTCAGAGCCAACAGTTTTGAAAGACAAGGTGGACACGGTCTTCTCACATCTCACACAGTTCAAAGACAGGGTTCCACACTCCACCGTGACATGTTTTGGTGATTGGGTCCTTCACAAAGAGACGAAGGCTGGCTTGATGCCAGCTCATATATGAAGACCTAAACAGCTGTAACTCTCACATTGAAGTTCTCAAGTCTTAAGTCTTAAAGTGCCTGGATGCAAAGCTCTGGAAGGAAGAGTCTGAGAGTTTTGGAATGTTTTGGGAATGAACAGCAACCGACTCCTTCTACATCCTTGTGCATCCTTTTACTAAATTTATGTATCCATAAGGTCCGATTTCTAAAGTTCTAAAGTCTGAGTCTATAAACGATAAAAGATCAAAGTCATCAAAGTTGCTTGGCCAGTGGCTAAGGTCAAAGTGCAGGGCTGCGCCTGGCTCCTTGCCTCTATGGCGGTATTGAGGTGCCGCACAGATCACACAGCGCAGTGGGCACTTGTGCTCGGTGCCGTAAGAAGCTGTGGAAAGTGCAGACAGTGACATCTGCAAAACAACATACCAGTATTATGAGATTCTGAAATATGATATTATTTGCATGTCTTGCGATGTAATGCAAAGCAGGATCTCAGAATTATTTGATAGCAGTGACAATTAAAGGATCAGATAACCTGAGATAAATCACAGCAAAAAGAATCTGAGGCAGGAGACTGGGCAGAGCATGAAAGAAACAGGTGAAGAGACAAACGGAGATAAAGAGAGGGAAAGAGGTTCCCTGAGAAGAGATATAATGAGACTTGAAGGAGGGCAGTGGAGAAGTTGAGATTGGGACCAGATAGGATGAGGCTTGAAGAGAAATTCAAATGATGAAGTTGGATAGTGGAAAGAAGTAGTGGAAAGAAGTTTTCAATGAGTCGGATAAAGGAAAGGGTGACAGAGCTGCCCATGTAGGTAGTAAAGAGTAAGAAAGTGAAATAAAGATGAAGTGATAGAAAGAAGTAGGTAGCAGCGATGAGTTGAGATGTGAGTCAGATAGAGACAAGCCGATACAGAAAAGTGCATCGTCTCGTCCAAGTTGAGAAGGTTCAGATCAAGACAAGTTGAAATAGGTTCAAAGAGAAGGGATCAGCAAAGGAGAGTGAGATAGACAGGGATGAAGATATATTTGATTCCATTGGAGACAAGTCAAACCGCTATTTGGAAAGCAGCTTGGAATGCATTTGACAAGCACCAAGTGCTGCGCTTACCGTACCATGCACACTGGGCAGAAAACAACGTTTGCCACACTGTAACCCAATGCGCAAAGCCAACCGCCAGACCCAATAGAGTCAATAGAGTCTCCCAACATGCACCACCTGGCAAATGCATGCAAACGATATGAACAAATTGTGATAGAGATAAGATTGATAGATGTAAGCTTGGTGGAGATAAGTTTGATAGAGAGAAGGTATGATAGAGAAACAACTTGGAAATGATAAAATTGATAGGGATATGGGATAAGTAAGAATCAAGACAAGTTTGATGAGTATAAGGAGGGATAAACTAAGTTTGATAGAGCTAATAAAGGGATGTAAAGGGCTGCCGGGGGGAACGGGATAAGGTAACTGTGAGAGCAAACATGCTGGTCCCCGCGCCTCCGAGGCCCACCTGCCTCTGGAAAAGTAGCCCTTGCAGCCAACAGCTTTCGCGGGATGCGACACATTGCGACACATTGCGACACAAAATTTCTTCTTCTGGTTCTCCTCCTTCTTGCTGCTTCTTCCCTGTTGCTCTTGCCCTTGTTCTCGTTCTTGGAATTTGCTGTACTCTTGTTCGTGTTCTTGTTCTGGCTCTCCTTACTTCTTCTTCCTCCTCCTCTTGTTCTTGCTTTTGTTCTTCTTTTTCTTCTTCTTCTTCTTCTTCTTCTTGCTTCTTCCTCTTGTTCTCGTTGTTGTTCTTGCGCTTTTCGTGCCGTTCTTGCTCTTGTTCTCGTTCTTGTTCTTGCTCTTGTTCATTTCTTCTCTGATGCGCTCCCCTGCAGCAGCCTGGGATCGGCGGATATAGAGATCAGTTTGATAGACGTAATGTATCAGAGAGATAAGTTATGAAAAACATAAATTTGACCAAGAACAATGTGGTAGATACCGTTTTGAAAGAGAGAAGATATCACAGACACAACAGATCATTTGCAAAAAAATGGAAAGGGCGGGATGCATGACCACAAAAAACCACACGGATGTTGGGAAAACTAAAGTACCGAAAGAATTGCAGAAATTTGCCGGTCCTCCAAGAGCATTTGACAGGCAAGCGTGGACTGCTGATTCGATATGCCTTGGCTTGGCCGGATATCTTTTTGAAAACCAATTTGGGCATTGCGGCCCGGCTGAGACAGGCATAGTTTTTGCTTTAGCAAAGCGCAACAGGACAAGTCCACACACACACACACGCAAATCCAACATTGCCCTCAGGTTTGGTTGGATGGTGCTTGGCCACATCACTCAGCTTGGCGTGGCTTCTCCTGGATTTGCAGATGGTTTTCACCTCTGCGCCATGGTCAAGTTATCACAGTGTTTTATGAGGTTCATGGAACATTTATGTTGTTTTTTGTGTGAAAAATGGACTGATTTTGAAGGATTGACTTGGCCATCTTGGCTTCAACAAACTCTTCTAGCTCTATAAGCTGAGGAACAGAGGGCCATGCGCTTCCCTCCGTGGAGCATCCTAGTGCTCCTTGGCATTGTTTTTCACCAGTTTTGCATCACCATTATGAGTCAGGTCCGGGGAATTTGTAGCCCTATCGAACTGGAAAAGTAGTCTTGGCATCAGGTTTAGAATTTATTGTAAGATGTCGAGAATTGGCCGTATTTACCCTTTTCATGCCGCTGAGTTTGGAATGTGTCATTCAGTGGCAGTATCCTGGTTGCGGGGAAATCAAACAGACTGGGACGGAATTTTGATGGCATATTTTGATGTGTCACCATCCAAAAATAACCTCGGATGAGGGACATTCAAACGTCTCTCGGACATTACTGGCAGATTAGCTTCCTCTTGCAGCCCTCCTCCCAGCACTCCTAGCACTTCTTCCAGTCTAGATCTCTGGAGAAACTTTCTTGGCTGGTGATCATGGGGATCTGTTGAGACGGTGGCATGATTTTGAGCGCAGGATCAGAATTCATGTGCATTTTGCTTGACCAAAAGCCGAAAAGCCATTAAACAATCACGCTTTTGACACGCGCACATTGGCCAAGCTCCATTTGCATGCACGTTTGACATCGTTTGACTGTATTTTGCCAACATGATATGTTTCTCTCAGAGTTTTTTTTTGGAGCACGACTGGCGCTTTTCCGCCTAGGCTCGGCATTTGTTTTCATGGACATAGTTTCCCGTGTTTACTGGGTTTGAATATGCAATTGCCACGGCTTCTTATGGACGACTAGGTGACTAGATTTGGAAATATACACAAACAATCAAACAAGAATACGTAGATTTATGTATACATGCTGCATGCATGCATTGCACTACGTAACATTGCGTAACATTGCACAACATTATATTACGTAACAGAACCTTACAGTACATTTATAGTCCATTCCATTCAGTTACATGACACGACATGACACGACATGACATGACATGTCTCGACGTGAAATGACATGGCATGACATTGCATGACATGACATGACATTGCGTTAGATCAGCTAGGTTTCGTCACATTACATTGCATTACGCTGCATCACATCACGCACGACACGTTACATTATATTGCATTATATTGCATAGCGACAGAATTACACACCATGAAAAAACCATGCCATGCCAATGCCAATGCCTATGTCAATGCCAAACCCAACACACATGTATATGTACCTGCACACATTATACATACATTAAAAATCAAGCAAACAAACAGTGGCGTTCGTATGGTGAGCGAAGCATTGCCTTGTTTGTCGTGTTTTTCTTGGCCGCAGCTCTTGCGTAATTGAAAAACACCAGATGTTCGGCGTGTTCGGTCATTCTGAGGTTTGTGAAGCACCCTGCTCAAGTTGGGCAGTTGGCTCAGGCCCAGGAGATTCTTGCACGGCAGCATTGCAGCACCGCAGCGCTTGCGCACTGCAGCGCTTGCAGTGACACCTATTGACATGTCCAATGTATACACACGTATATACCGTATAGATGTACATATATATATACATGTATATATAATATGATATAACAAAATATGATATAATAACATATATAATTGAATATAGTCAAATATAATATAATAAAATATAATATAATATATGATGAAAGACAAATTATATACATATACATAATACATATAATATAATATAATACAATACAATATGATTAATATAATATGATATGATATAATATATAATATGTGATATACAGTACATGAATATAATATAACATAATATGAATGAATATGAATATGAATATGAATTATAAATTATAAATTATGAGTCATAAATATTAATAAAAAGGAACATATGAATACACATGAATACCCTTGTGTAGGCAGACACATACGTTGAATGCCGCCGGGCCTTTCGTGTCTACCTTGAAGCTTTTGCATTTCGTGTTCAGAACAGTTCACAACGTGCAAATTCGACCAAATTAGTTGGTACGTGCCAGTTGCAGTTGCTTTCCTTTGCACGTCGTTCCAAGGTCTGTGGTGATCTTTCTGGGCTACGATGGCCGGAGTTATGTCCGGAGAGTGAAGGCAGTGCGCTGTGAAAACGTCATGTGATTCACACCAAAAAAAGAAACAATTCCGGAATAGTTCAGATCTCAAATCTGTGAAATAACATGAAGCAAATGTTTGTTTAGTTTGCTTTGCAGGCCATTCATGAATGTGGCCCAGCGCTGCAGACAGAAACTTGGGCTGCGCGTAGCATATTCAATCATACCTTGTTGTGGGTGAATCGAGGCCCATCGCTTTCCTTGCGTCATTCTCCAGATTTGCGATCGGCATTGAATGCTTGAATTCACTTTTGTTGGTTCCATTCATCAAAGTGCTACTGTTGTTTCAAAGATAAAAAATGTCAAACTCTGTGTACAAATTGCAAGGGCAAAAAGGACCATTTCAGGTATATGCAAAAGTTACTGTAATCTCTTGTCCAGTTTTTTGGCGAGAGTTTGATTAGAGACACTTCCAACCCCGAAAAACACATCTCTGATATTCTCAGATGTCACATCAGATGTCACATCAGATGTCACATCAGTCACATCTCCAATGGAGAATCTGAGAATCGATTCTTGGCGGATCGGATCGCAATCGAGGTCGGGGACCTGCCAGGTGCTCCAGACGATCAGCCGCTGTACAGCGCCGATGGTAGTGCAAACTGGCTGGATCCCAGTGCTGTCCGGGGCACGTGTTTTGGCTGCACTTGTGGCAAAATGGACAAAGATGACAAACACACTACAAACATATTTAGGAAACAAATCTATTCATTTTGTATTAATTTTGCGCCTTATGAAATTGATTGAAATTGAGTACATTTAGTTTATATTGAATTATATTATTTATGTGTGTAGATGGGGAGGGCAGTTACACGCCAGCAGAAGCTGTGCCATTTCAAGATGGGCATGGGTGATATGCCTTTGCCAGTATGATATGGTATGATATGGTATGATTAAGAAACAGGGAAGCAGATGGAAACAGCATTTTGTAGTTGTTCATGGCCTGAAAGGTTTGAGTGTGATCAGTATTGGCACTAGCGACATCGCACACGACAGTGAAGAGGACATTGAGCATAGCTGATGAGAAGGTAGAGACAAAAAGGGAGTGAATAGCTTTGAACAAGAGGCTGATTTGTTATTTTTGTCAAAGTTTTCCTTCAATTCCAAGTGGAAAAACACGATAAAGGTCCGGCCAGTCCGCCAGTCCATCCGCAGAACAGAAATAAACATCCCACGAGGCTGGCAGCCGGACCGTTTCCCCTTCAGCAAGTCTTGCCGCTTGACATTTGGAGCAGGGCGCGGCAGCATGAGATTCAGCATCTCATGTAGGCCCAATGTAGGTCCCAGAAAACAGCTGTGGAAATGTCGGTGTGTATTGATGTTGTTTCGAGTTTTGCAATCTTCGCTTAGACTTTATCCGAAAATTTGTAAACGGTACATGCCATTCTCAATAATTGATGGACAACCATAACCCATGTACCGTATACCATCTTTTGACATTGGACCATTGCATACAGATTGTTGGCTAAGGAAAGTGGTGCTAGCATTCATGATCTTGAGCCCCGCGATGGCATTTTCCTTTTTCGTCCCTTGGCCAAAAAACCAAGCATAAAGATGCAGGTAGACGGAAGTGTCTGTAAAGTAAGGGGCGAAACAAAGAGCAAGGCAGGCGAAGAGTGAATCCAAACTCTGCCACGCGTTCATTTGCTGAGGATTTGCTGTTGTTTTTTTTTCCGCAACTTTCTTAGACATTGCTATTCAGCCTTGAATCTGAGGTTACCAGCCAGCCGATTGTGATGTTGTGGCTGATGTTTCTCGGTCAAGTCACGAGAAACTAACAGGCTGTGAAACAAGGCACGGCACTTGAAGGAAAGGATGTTGTGGCGAAGATGTGCAACGCAGCAAGTAGGCGATAGCCCATAAAAACAAACACAATTTTCAAGATGAACCGCGGGTGCGTCAGAAGACTCTTTCGGGTAACCTCAGAGTCTCAGAATGATTTGCCCCTGGTGCATTTACAAAGCAAAAGACATTTTTGTTGCTTTTTCCTCAACATTTGTTGTGTCAGGTTCTTGGTTTTTATTTTCGCATCAGGATCTCCGCCCTTCCGCGCCTTCGCCATGCTTCTCAACTTGTCTCAGTATCAACTTACATATTTCTATCAACTTATGACTTATTTGATCTCTTTCATTTTGATCAGCCATCACCTTTCAACTTAGTCAACTTATCGCCATCAACTTGTGTCAGACAGTTTATCCTTGTCAACTTATTGATAAGGTTTGCAGGCGGCAATGCTGTTGTTTGTACTTTCCGTATGTGTTCGATGGCAAAGAATGCGCACGTCATGATGGGAGAAAACTTGTCCACACCAGCTTCCAAAAGCTGGAGCCACATGCGCGTTAGCAAGTTTTGTGGCGGATATGAATCGCCAATCGCGAGAAAACTTTGATTATATAAGTTATATATATAATATATACCCCCCCAGGTAGATCCAATCCCCTCTCAAAGCAACAACGGCATGTAATGTGCTGCCGGACTGCTAGATATTCCCAACACAAGCACCTCACACCAACAACCTGTTGGGCTGCGGCTTGAACTCTCGTGTTTGCAGGTTTTAGCCATATTTGGCCAAAATCGCAAAAGAGATTATCAGCGTCATTGGTTCGTGAGGTCTACAAATGATCGAGTATTTCACATGTTTGAAATGACTTCAGCAGCCATCGCGTCCCTCATGTTGTTGTTTTTTGTTTAAAGACCCAGTATTTCGCAAAAAGGCAGGTGTCCTTTCAAATTCTGGTGATCCTTCAAGCATCAGATGAACTCTTCTTTTTAGTGGATAGGGAACATGAACATTTAAACCGTGCAACATTCCGTTGAAGCAACAAAACCGTCCAAAATATGCCCTAATACCAGTAACTCTTTGAAAGCTGCAACCCCTCTCCCACACATGTAGTGTGGCTTTGAACGCACAGTCTGCTCTTCGAGAACCATTTCTTTTCTGCTGAAGCCTCTTCTATAAACAGATAATATGTCAGTCAACAAGTTGAGTATACACCGCTGTTAAAAGCACGGTATTCTTTGAAGGAACCATGCATTTTCTTGCAACATATTCAAGAAAACATCCTGATACCAGAGGTTCTCTTTCAAATAGATGCAGTATATGCCTGAATCACGAACACTTTTTCAAATATGTAGCATTCATTGAAAGGGGAACACTTGGTCTTGTAATAAGATATTTTTGATTTCAATGTGGTGATTAGTCGAAATTTAAGCTTTTGTTTGAAACAAACACTTTAAATGGAAAGTATGCAGAACACATATGTCTACTGTCTATTCCGGAGAATGAACAAAAACACAGCAGCCAAAACAGTGAATCTATGAAGGCGGGGACATGTGTATCGCGTTGATATTACCCTCAAACAGGTTCGAAAGTTGATAACAGGAGACTTGGATTTGCAGGGCTGTGCCCTGTGAAGCTCTTTGCAAACATCCCAGGAAACATGGTCCCGATTGTCCCAGTTCTCCATATATTTTGAAGAGGCAAACCAGTCAAACCAGTCAAACCAGGCAAACTTGAGTTTCTTTGATTTGCAAATCTGTTTGGATTCTTCTTGATCTGCAAATCTATCGTTGTCGCTTTCTTCTCGCTAGGTTTCTCTGCAGCCTGGCCTGGAGTTGTATCTTCAGTCCCATGTCCTGATGCTCGAGCTGAGTCCAACTGAGCACGGGTTCTTCCCACCTGTTCTCGGACGTGAATTGGTAAACAGGGTGTTAAAGGTGTGAACAGTGTTGCTGTTGTTTGGCAAGTTGTCAAGCACATCATGTATATGCACATTAACTATATAATATATGTATATGTATATACTGTGTGTGTATATATATATATACACATACACACATAGATATACACAGATATACACAGATATACACACAGATATATACATATGACACATGTAAATGTAGAGGTAGAGAGAGAAAAGAGCACCAAGCGTCCAAGCATGATTTTGCACGCTCGGTTCTTAAAAGTTTATCACACAGCTGTTCATGTTTTCGCAGAAGGAGAGAACAAGTGTGCAGTTTGCCTCGCTTATGGAGTCTCACCAAAGAACAAGTTTCACTTCGTAGATAGCATGCTACGTCATGCTACCTCCCGAGCCCCTTCAGATTGTGTTTACCCTTTGTCAGATTTGTTTTTTCAAGAAATTACTTTTCCCTTTTGAGGATTCATGCTGGAACCATCTGCTCTCCCTGTTTTGGCCAAGAGCCTGCTCGGACTCTAGGGGTTTTAAGCAGTGACTCGCGCGACACATGGCAACATCAAAATTAGTTACATTGATTTCCGTTGATTTCAATGCTTGTTGGAATTATGCTGAAAGGAGGCAGAGACTGATTGACCTAACGATTTGGAGTGATAGTGCTGGATGGTGAATGCTGTGCATACATGCATATCATGGCGCTTCTCCCTGTTTGTGTGTGTTTTTTTTTTTTAAATACGGAGGAGTGCGCTTAACTGAATTGAAAGCATGCCTCTTGTTTTTTTGCAGGCACCCTGCTTTGCACATCGGGAATTCCAAAATCAGAGTATTTCAAAGACTTGAGTGACTTGAACTTAGGTGAGCTTTATGCATGATTCCCTCGGCCTTCATCGCATCGAGAACCCCAGCAGTACTGAGGACAGGGCTTGGAGCACTTCACTGCGACCCACTGAAAAATGGCTTCGTTCAATCCATATTTTTGTTCTTCACAGTGTATTTTGAAAACATGTTTCAGCTTGTTGCCGGAGACAGCGCGGGATTCAAGCGCTCTGCTTTGCGAGGTGGCAGTCTCTTTGCACATCTACAGTCCTCCTTTCCGGGAGTGCTTGGTCTTCCCGCCCACTGGCGGTACTCCAAAGTCAGGGCCTTGCAGAGTATGGTCCTGTTGTGTTGTGATCATCTGTGATCTGTTTTGATTTCAGGGCTGTTGACAGAAAGGGTAGCGCCACAGGACAGCTCCGATGGTCAGCATTTTCGAGCCAGAATCAGCTCGAAAGGCTTTTTTTGGGCGGGAAATATTTGCGCCGAGAGGGGAAACTGAAGAAACCCAACCAGGACACACAAAAAGACGTTGGGAGCCGAAACACATGAATGTAGAGGGGCCTTTGCAATGTCCGCAGTGTTAGAGATCATTCTGAGATCATTAGTTTCGTTTCTATGTTTTTACCTGCTTTCTGTCCCTTACTCCTGGAGGCTGCTGAAGATGATGCATCTATCAGCCTGTTTGAACCTCAGAATTCATGCACCATCCTCGGTGCAGCAGCTTTGACTGGGATGAAGCGAGAACCACGCATGGGAGCATGGTAAGCAGAGGGGATTTTAAGATGAATCTATGATAATCTATGTATGTATACTGTATCGTGTGTTTCTTCGCCTTCCTGAAAGGCAGGCTTGTAGGCAGAGTTAAACTTAGGAACCAACGCGTGTGTGACCTGTGCAGAACCCGGAAAAGGTGAAAACCCTCAAACAATTTGCGAGTTATTGCTGTAGAGTAAGGGAATACAGAAGGCCTGCCGATAGGTTTCTCATGGAAGCGAAGTCCTGAAAAAAACTGCTTGGCCAAACTGGGCAATGCTTCGCCAAACTGCTGGGGCAATCTTGACAAACTGTTTAGCACAGGCAAGATTTTTGCAACAAGCTGGTGGAGCTGCGGAGTGAGGTGAAACCCTCAGTGCCTCCTGTTTTCGTCGAAAAACATTGCGCATTGCTCCAATTTGCTCCACAGAGCTAAGCTGCACTAAGGACGGTGTAAAGGCAAATTTGCATGCTGTGTTGGACTACTTGGTGTCTGCTGAGATGACAGATTTGGAGTGGGTCATTGCCTCAACTCCAGTCTTTTACTGAAATCTGAACCAAAGACTTCGTCAGACTTTACTGACCAAATTGTTTTTTGGAGGCTTCCTATGCCAGCCCAGCTCATTTCAGCGAGCCGGGAGCCCTGGCAAAGGGAAAAGAGGCTGCGACAATGTAGTCACAGTATGTCACAGTCGGCGATTTCCTGCGGTTTCAGGTTTTATCCTGTTCAACACATTATACACTGCGTGGAGCCAAGAACTTTAAGAGCTTTCTGCAAGTGTCTTGGCACTCAAGACATCAGGATTCTCGAAACCTCAATCCTTCAAAATTCGTCTGCAAAACTTCTATAAACTTCTATAAACTTGATCAATTGACAGGTGATGATGACTTTTCAGTGGTGGTTACCTGTTGGAGCGTGGGCCTTGATGGGCCTTGATGGGCCTTGATGGGCCACAAGGGTCACCAGTTGGTGAAATCTTTCAACTGCGAGCTGTGACGAGCTGTGAGGTCCTGGGCAAAAAGTGCCACCCCACACAGTTGGCCGAGGCGACTTGGCGACTTGGCGACTTGGCGACTTGATGTGTATTAAAAATGTTTTGTATTGTTTTGTATTCACCGGACGGCTAGGATAAATATAAATAGTGCCGTTGCGACTTCCTCAGGAACAAGAACCGAATAGAACCTAATAGAAGCTAACAGTGTTTTGAAGCTGAATGTTTGCAGGCCGCATGATGTGGCTGAAGGTGGGAGATGTGTGGAGATGCAGCATTCGCACAGCGAGATGCATTGCGATCCTATGAGAAACCACAGCCACGGTATGCCACGGTCCGGCCGTGCTGCGCTGTTTCTTGTGGCCCGAAGGTCATGCATGGCAACCTTCTCTTCCAGGACGCCAACTGCAACTGCATCAGCCAAAAAGCATTGCACAGCAAGGCGGAAATGCGCACGACGCTCTGAAAACAGGCATCTAACATCTAGTACAACAAGCAAATTCATGCCTTGAAAAGGTAGTGAAACGTGGTAAATGTGAAAGAATCTTTGGGGACCGAAGAATACAAAAGTGCCGATCGCCCAAGCACCTTATTCGATAATACGCAGTCACCACAGAAGATTTCCCTCTCAGTTTGTATTCAAAGGCATATGCAGACACACTTGAGACGTCGTGATAGATTTCTCATTTTTTTTTCCCGGGAGCTTTTCCAAGCTAGACTTGGGTTAGCTTGGAGGCTTCAAAACCAAAAGACAAAAGACCACATAGCTCTACATACATGCTTTTTTTATCTTTTTTTTACAGGCCTTATGTCATTCGGACAGCAGGTGCATCACCAGGCCTTGTCATTCCCTGGTGATATCCGGGATCACGCTGTGGAGCTTCACATGCTCCATCTCCTTGCCGGTTAAGCAAAATGGATTCCTGTCAAACAGAGGTGGATAGATCCAGCTTGTGCCCGAGAATAGCAACATAGATGAAAAAAGTGACCTATTTTAGATCCAGCTTTCAAGTAATAGCCTGTCAGCACGTAGGCCATTGACTTGAAAATCCTGCGAATTTCATGCGGCACAAGCAAAAATCCACGTTTTGATCCTTGGTAACTTACTGAGAATCTGGTTCATAGTTCCTACATGTTCCTACATCCTCAGGATCCTGTTTGCGGCATTAAGTAGGATAAGTATGGATAAGTACAGTGATAAGTAGGATATAGCTCAGGCCCCAGGACCTGGGCCTCTCAAGCCTCTGTCTAAACAGCTTGAATCCTGCTGTGTTTCAAGAGCCTACAGCCGTGCAACCCCGCACCCAGCCACTGCGAAACCACGAAGCAGATATACAAGTATGATTAAGATTGATTAAGTATGTATACTTTAAGTATAGATTATATAAGTAGATAGTTTGATCATGTTTGATCCTTCTTTTGCAGTTCTACTGGCTGGTGAATATATTGTAATATAATGTTATGAACAACCTGGTTCATTTATTAAGACAACGAAAAACTGCATTTGAATTGAAAAGTGGCCCCACAATGCCAAACCAAGCCTAAGGAGAACCAGAAGCTCGATATCCAGCTGAGTATGTCACTTCACACGCTCGCAAACACACACAAACACAAACTCGCACAAGCACATATGTCATATATCTATCATATATGCTCGCACTCTAGAGATGCATTGGGACATTCAACATGTTTCAACAATTTCTTGTGGTCTGGTTGCTTCTCAGGAGTTTTCGCCTGGCCTATTCCCCTGGGAAAGCGATGTTTGCCACTGAGATGAACCGTGGTGTCTTACCCGTAGCGACTTTGCGCCGATTTGTTCGGAAAGGTTTTGCAAAAAAGAGTACATCTTGCAGGTTGTCTCATGTGATTTCCTTCTATTTTGGTGCAAGACTTCTTCCAAAGGGACAGAGTTTCTGAAGCAGAGATGCACAGAAAACAGCCTATTGAAAGCCGACATGCTATGTAGCCTTTGAGGGCTTTGACGGGCAGAGGAGTTGTTGAGAACAACTTGGGGAAGTTGATTGTGTTTCAGATTGTTCAAGCGTTAAGGTTTGCGGAACAACCAAATCCTTGTCATTGCGATGCAAGTAGGTTTTGTGGCAAAATCAATAGTTTAGTGACCGAAAGCAGGCTTGTGGGAGGGTTCATCTTATAAAGCACGGCGTACGGTCATGTCTAATGTCGTTTATGTTGAGGGGTGTTCTTTTTTCAGAACACGTTTATATCTTTGGCCCAGAACCTTCCGACCTTCGGAGGTTATTACAGACCTTCTCTCTTTAAAACCTTCCAGGATTCCAGGGACCTTCCATTTAAGCTGTTCTTCCCAAAGGGGGAGCGAGCGTTGAAGCGTGACGAGTGTTCCAACCCCCGCAGGCTTTGTTGCGAACAGGCCCCCAAACCCTTGCCTAGCCCAGGGGTTTCTGGAGGTTAGGACTGAACGACTTCAGCAATGCTAATTCAAGACGTTCAAGACGCTGCAGCTGTTAGGATAACTTTGATGGCAACCCTTTCGACCTGCTGGTTCCATTGTTTTTATGGTTTGCCTTTCCAACCTAACAGAAACATATAGAAACAACAGGTGTGACGGGTGTTTTGAACTTTCGACATTTTTTGACAGATATGAACTCTAAGGTTGAGCGGCAGACTGAGTTGGCTGAAGGCTCATCCAGCTTCTTGGAGGTGGTTCGGCCCACTGCGTACCAGCTTTTTGACTTGCTCGCGAAGTTATTGCTTGTTTTGGTGTGGATTGTCTTTGAACACATCATTTTCTCTGATTTTCTCTCCATATCATATCAGATCAGATCAGATCATGTCATATCATATCATATCATATGTTTGTTTTCAGAAATGTAGTAACTGTGTGCCTTGATGACCTTCTGATAGCGGCTTGTCAGGAGTGCGGTGTGAAGACCTCAGCCAAAAACGAGCCAAGTTGCAGCGTCGCATTTTCATTGACGGGGACAAAATCTTGCCATGCCAGAAATTTTCAGAAGCAAGCTTTTGGCCCTTTTGGCCCTTTTGGCCCTTTTGGCCCTTTTGGCCCTTTTGGCCCTTTTGGCCCTTTTGGCCCTTTTGGCCCTTTTGGCCCTTTTGGCTGCGGCTACAAGTCGCTCAAGTGCTAAGGTGAGAATGCACGATTTGAAGAATATCAGTGACACCGAGCCAGCCGTTTCAGCAACGTTCTAAGCCACCGGATGAGTTTCGAATTCCAAGCACTTGAGCCAAACTTTCTTTGGATATGCTTACAGCGCCAAGATCCAAGTGTTTTCCCCACCTTTGACATCGCCCAACACCCAGTAGGGTTACCAGTTCGCAGGGTGCACAGGGTTCACAGGGTTCAAGTGTCAATGCAACGATGTCCACTTTGGATGAACTCAATGGATCCGTGTGCGGGACACGCTTGGTATCGCTTGGTCTCTCTTGGTCTGGCAGGTTTACTTTCCATTCAGAGAAAGGCACGGAGCGGCGGGATTTGCCTCGCATCGTGGCGCAGGCCCAGACGTGCCGAACTTATGCTAAGACAGTAACCATAGTAAGCAAACACAAAACAGTTTGTAAAAGTGTAACAGTTTCCCGAAAACATTCACAGGCAGTCTTTTTTTTTTTGGAAAGTGGCATAAAAAGGAATAGAATTCATAGAAGAAGACTGGATCGATCCGACGTGTGAAACTTTGGTGTCAGGGACCTGCTGGCATGGAAAGCCTGTCAGCGTTTGAGCCTGAGAGGCATTTTTGCTTGTGCGGGCAGGATCACATTGGCAGGGGATGTGTTCAGCGTGTTTGATCAGACATTGGGATGCCAGCAAAGATCAATGATGACCATGAGGACAACGCCAAGGATCATGCTGGGGATAATGATGGTGACCACGACGATGACAATGAAGACGGCAATGACGCTGTCTGTGATCATACTGGATGGATGAATGGGAGGGAGGGATGGATGGATGGATGAATGATGCACCGGTGAATAAAAGATCGCAGTTGTACGGATGACATATGTCACGTTGTTGTGATGCAGCTTCAAAGCTGGCAGTATTTTTTTCTGGCGAGACAATTTCCAGGCACGCGCAAGAAAGTTAGAATATTAGGAAGGTCAGCCGGCTAGAGACAGTGAGTAAAGAGGGTTGGGGGTGTAGCAGATGCATTGACCAGCAAAAACGAAAATAGGTTGTGGGTGGGGAGGCATGAGAATGGATATTTTTTGAGAGGGGATGGTGTTTGCGACGTTGGGATGAGGGAGGAGTGAAAGAGGGTAAAGAGGTGACAATGTTGCATGATGATGCAGGGTAGGCAAAATGTTTGCAATGTGGCTCGTCTCTGTTAGCAGTGGAGCTCTTCCGGACTAGGTTGCAATGCTTGGAGACGTGTTATCAGCGGGTTGCCTGCTTCAACAAGTCTGCAAATGCTTTTTCGGCCTTTAGCAATCTTTTAGCACCTGCTTCCGCAACACCGATTGTGATGAATTGTCCAACAGCTGGGCTTTGGATTGCCTTCAACTGCTTTTCAGAAGCATATTAGGGACATTTTTTTTCCTTTTGCAACGCTCGTAAAAAACCAATCTGTTCCAAAAGCAATGCCTGTGAAAGTGATCGGCTCATGCATGGCGGGATAGCAGATCTTCCGATAGTTCCAACAAAAAGCCTTGTCAGCAGCAATTCTGGGAATTTCAGGGCGAAGACAAATTTGAGAGAAGCACTTGAGTGTTTCGAGGAAAAACACCAAGCGCTTTGTTTTTTTTGATTTTAAAGGATTTTTGTTTGCAAAGTTTTTGGGAAACCAAAAATGGCCTTTGACCAGAGAAGTTTTCGATTGCTGCAACCTGCTTGTGGCAGTTTGGGAGGCAAACCTTGATGTAGTTGCGAAGCCTTCTGGTTGGTAGTTGTTTTGAGTTTATGCCTCGCCTGGGTTGCCTCCCTTGGATACATTGGAGCTGCTACCAGAGGGCACGAACTAGTTGCTCCATGCATCGGTCAACATGAAGGAACTGGGATAGGAAGCAAGACCAACCAATCGGTCAACTGTTTGTTTCCATTTTGCGCCCTCACTTCTTCAACAATGCATACAAACATTTTGCTGTGTGGAACAGCCTTTCCATTTGATGAATCGCGCTCATTGACCGGTCCTGCAGCGATAACAGTATCAGGCCACCTATTCCTACAGACCTCCGTTTGAAACATTCTCTGCTCTTCACCTTTGCTTTTTCATTCCCTCGCGGCCCAACATTCTGCCCTTCATTCTTCCCCCCGCACCTGATTTCCGATTCTTTCAGCAGTTACGTTCGCTTTCCCCTTTCTCAACCCTTCTGAACCCTTAGGCGTTCCATGGGGCGAACAGCTGGACGATGGCTGGAAACTTGGAAGTCGATGAAGTCGACAGTGATGAGCCGAGCCAAGTTCAACATGTTCAACGTCAGAGAACCGACGCGATGAAGCGATAAAGCGATGAAGCGATGTTTTTGACACTGTTCAGTGAGTTCAGGTTTCTATCGTTCCGTGGGTTGCAAAGCCTGTTGGAAGCTCATGTTTTTTATTTGTTAGAACCATGAGACAACTGGATGCTGGCTGATAGAGTTTTTGGCTGCTTGAGTTTGGAGTATCCTTTCATGTCCCAATACTCAATGAATATAGTATGTGTTTATATATGTTTGTGCATTTTGCGCTTGGTTTGAGGCTGAATGAGGAGTTTTCGAGACCTGAGTGGAAGCCAAACACAATCGCAACGCTCCTCACCAAGGCGTGGGAACAAGTGGCTCCAGTTGCGGACAGGATCTAGTCATATCTAGTCCACAAATGTCCACAAGACAAACAACTTGGTGGCCTTTGTTTGGATCTCTTTCAAAGGTAAGGTTTTACGGTTTTGCATGGTTTTGCCATTCTTTGTTCCGCGAAGCTCTAAAGGGCGCTTTGCGACGGTGTAGTGGCTACTCTTTGTCTTGTTGAGTGGATTCTTTTTGGCCTTGGGCTGAAATTTGCAGGCAAGAATCAGGGGCACCAGAGTCCAAATATTTCTGGATGTTCCAAAATGCATTCATATAGTGCGACAGCAGTCTGGCCCGCCAAGTGCACTGCGCCTGTGCAACATTCACTGCAACATTCACACCACATCCAGCCAGTGTGCAGTTACAAAATGGGATACAGTAAATTCTGATCGTAAGAGGGTCAAGGCTCCTAAGATGTTTTTCCACCGCTTTAATGTTTGCAGCCATTGGCATTCTGGCGCCCTTGACATACAGTGTCTTTGCCCGCCATTTTGCTTTGAGATGTTTACGCTTTGTTGCAACAAGCATATTGTGTAGTTGCCTCTAGCATAAGGGTCTCTTGGTGCAAAACGCTGCCTTGTGTAAGAGGCTATTGGTGAAAAAGATGTTTGGCGTAGAATGCTGTTGGTGTTACAGCTGGTTGGTGTTACAGCTTGGTTGGTGTAAAAGGTTTGAGCGCAAAGCTCCTCGATGCAAAGTAGGAAGTGCAAAATTTATTGCTGCAAGGGCTGCCTGGTGCAAGGTCCTTTTGGCGGAAAACTACTCTGCATACAACAGATAAGATTTTTGCTGCCGTGCAAGCTGCTTGTTGTAGAAGGCGGTGTCAGAGATTAGTATCAAAGGCAGCTGCTGAAAGTGCGAAGCTGCTTGGTGTAAATTATAGGTGTTGGTGATCGGGGCAAGGTTTTAATGTAAACGCTGCTAGGTCCTGCTAGGTGTACGGTAGTTGTTGGTCAGTGCCTCGCTTGGGCCTACGTTTTGGCTCGCTTAGGACTACGTCGGAGATACATGGCTGCAGTATCAACAGAAAGATATATCGATGCATCCGAACGTGTGTATCCAATGGAGTCCAATGTGTTTGACGTCGTGTCTCGTACCTCTAGTAGTTCCCACTGTCCCCTGTCCCCTGTCCCCCCTAAAGATTAACCCTAAAGGTGTGTATCCAATGGAGTTAACCGTAAAGGTTGAAATACACATCCCTGAATGTCGTCCTAAGTCCTTTGACCGTAGTTGTTGGTGTGCGAGGCTGTTCAGGGCTGCTTGGGCTGATGACTGTGTAGCGGACTTGAAGCCTGAGATATTTTGTTTCCGGGCAGGCAGTGTTGAACCCACAAGAATGGAGAGAGAGACTTTCCAATGCGGGGGAACCTGGACAGGGCTCACTGGGGGTTCTGGGTTTGGATATTCGATGATTTGGATGGGAACTAGGGGCACTAGGGGCACAGTCACCGTCGAGGTTGCACTGCTTCGTGAGGCTGTGCCCCAACAGCATCCATGGGAAGCCGCCGCCACCACGTGGCCAAAGCCAAGCGCACAGCAGGGCACAGCTGGACTGCTTTGGTCCGTTGATACAACAAGTTGGCTGAGAGTCAACACTACGAGCTCATTGCTTGAAACGGTTTCTGAAATCGTCAAACTGGCCTGACGCGAGCGCTTGGGGAATCGTGGAAAAGCTTGATCAGAGGCCTGCGGACTTTCTTGTTGCTCTTGCCTTGCCAAGGCATGTGCTGGTGGCGCAAGACAAGCACTACACAGTGACTGCCTGAGTTCGTCCGGAATTGTAACAGGCGCAGCGATTCATGTTCAAATGACTTCAGCTTCCCTTTCAGCTGCGCTTAATTATTGTTCTGCTAACGACTTCGAGCACATACCCAGCAGTGCAATGTTTCACAACCAGGTGTTCCTTTTTTTCCATACGCGGTGCAGACAAGGTATTGTCATGTCACCTGTTTATCCTCCATTCTAAAATTCAGTTTGATTTCAGTTCACGCGGAACTGATCTGTCGGGCTCCTTGTACTGCCATGCGCAGCTTCGATCTCAGTTTTGCACCTAGATCATCCTCTCCTATTGGGGCAGCAGTCCAGAGTCTGGTGCTAAGTGCTTAGCCAAAGGGCAAGAGAAGGGGCAAACAAACGCTGGGCCAAGACATGCAACTACTTTGACTTAGAGCCCAGGGCAAGTTTGTTGAGACTGGCAATTTATCCGATTTGTTTGTGTTTCCCCAGTGCCTAGCGGTTGTGAACCTTTGCTGTCAAGCTTGAAGTGAGAGCTGAGAGGGGTTGTCCACATTGATAGTCCAGGCTCCCAATGCTCACTTCTAGACTGACTGAGTAATCATGTGCTGCTCAGTGCATTACCATATCAATTTTATTGGCAGCACTCTTTGGTTACAATGTCACCGACCCCGGGATTCCTCTCCGAACTTTGTTCCATCAAGCACATGCCTTGGGTCATGAAGCAGCCTTGAACAAGATTTCAAGATTCAAAAAAGAGTTGCAAGTGCGATTGGGCGGCAGGCGATCTGTCGCGATTGAAGGAGGGACCGGAATGAGTTGGACGTCCGAGCCCTTGGATGATGTGGCACATCATGCTGGCAGTTTGCCCGTTGCTTTGACTTATTTGGACATCATTTGCCGTGCTTCAATTTGTACAGCTGCAAGCACTGAAGACAATCCGCCAGAACAGAGCGATTCAGGGATGACCTATTGCCCTACCTGGCCCTACCTGGCCCTACCTGGCCCTACCTGGCCCTACCTGGCCCTACCTGGCCCTACCTGGCCCTACTGTTGCAATCCTGATTCCTGGTCCAAGGCTGGTCCTGGAAGGTGAGCTTGAAGAACAAGCTGTCAACCTAGGCAGGGCAGTATCCAATCAAGTGCTGCAACCGGCAGCCAAGGCTGCTGGTTGTGGAATACGACCAGGTCCTTAACAAGCAACGTACCAAGCATAAATGCGAACTGAGCGAAACTTGCGCCTCAGGAAGAAGCTCACCATCTTTTGTTTCTGGTGGCTGAGTTCAGAGGCAGTGTATCTGCTGATGTTCGTGCAGCGTGCTGGCAGGAAATGAGGGGCCAGCAGTGGTTCGATCAAGTGTGCTGAAGGAGGCCTGGACGTCCCAAGACAGGAATAGAGATGACAGGATGAAATTTTGAAATGGAATTTTGACGGGGAAAGCGCTGCTTCGCGGTGGTGTCCAGGTTTCAGGGTTGCTACCTGGCTGCTACCCATCGCATGCTTGCCATTGTTTTTGGCCTTACCTCCCATCATATTTCTCCCAAGGTCAAGGATTGTTCTTGGACACCAATGCAGGGAGGATTGATGGGATAAACTCCATTGGAGCTTCGACTTCTTTCCGTTCATTTGCCTCCCTGCATTGGTTTCCAGTAATCTGTCATTTAGTCATTTAAGGTCAGTGATGGGGTTTTGCCCTGGTTTGTCTCCCAGCAGTCACTCTGTTTGTTTTTCATCATGTATGTTTGAGGTTGCTTGGTTTCTGGGCCAGTAAACTCTCTCCAGTTTCTGCTTTCACTTCATCTTTGTCCCCTTATATAGTGTAATTGCTTCCCTTTTTTGTTCAAATATTTGTATTACGAACGAATAGTGTAATTGGAGGGGTCTGGGGGGAAGGGCGGGCCAAACTAGCTGCAATAGGATCAGCCTGATGGTGTTTTCCCGAGCATGCACGATGTGACAATTCGGTGCGGTGATATGAAGGCATCCTTTTTTCTGACCTGCAAGAGCATGTTGCAGGCATGATGATCAGAAAGGTAGGATTGTCATGCCTTGTTAAAGCTCCCCTATGTGGGCATGTGTGAACCTACTATGACATGTCTCTTGGGAAAAGCGGTTGAAAGCTAGAGATAGCACAAAGAAAACAATGATGTAAGGCTTGGTTTCGATGGCTTTATGTGAGCTTCAAATTGTATTGGTACTTCCTCCTGCAGCTCTGGCTTCAACATTGATGATGAGAATGCGCTAGCCGGAAGAATGTTGGGTTGAACGTGTCCTGATGCGCAAGAAAATGCTGCAAGGGTGATTGTTGTGACCATGGTCGGAAAGGTAGCTCCGTTATAAGATGTTATAAGGTAGCTGAATCTCAGAAGCCTCCAGGGCTTCCGTGTATAGGAACCTGACGAGGGGGTATGTATACATATCCTAAGTGGCGGCGCATGCAAAACATATGTAAAAGGCATATGAAACAAACACATTTACGTTAGTGAAACGTATGGGATATATGTGATGCGTATGTGAAGCGTATGTGCAGCGTAGGTGAAAACATATATGTGAGCCGTATATGAAACATATGCGAAACACATGTGAAACATTAACGTATTGCGCGACTGGATTGCGTCATGTTTATGTTTTACTTACGCATATGTTTGTGAATTTATGTCGTTTTTATGTCGGAGGAAAAATAAGACCTTATTTTGTGCACATGCACATCACGTAAAATAAGGTCTTATTTTGGACTGCACGTAAAGAAACATATAAACAGAAACATGAGCAAAACGCAAACCATAACGCAAACACATGTTGTAACGTTTGTGTTTTTACATGTGTATCGTTTATTTTTTTTTAAGTGCCGGGAGAAAAATAAGACCTTATTTTGCGCAAATAAAGACGGTATTTTGACCCTTACGTAAAAGAAACGTAAACATAAACATAAAGAAAACAGCCGGTAGCGGCAATTTCTGGATATGTCAGGAATATGCGTTTTGTTTGAGTGTTTGAAGCCGTTTATGTATGCATATGCACGGGCCAGTCCAAGACGGGCTCTATTGTAAAAGCCTTTGCTCCACTGTGGCGTTATGCAGACCTTTTGTGAGCTGGATCTCCAAGATCTCCGGTGTTCTTCAAGTCTCTTGCGCTTGTTGGTGTAACGCATTCGAATGACGTGAGGTACACAGAGATTTGCACAGAGAAGTTGTGACGTGCGTGTGGGTGTGCGTGTGTTTGGCATGTTTGAATTTGCAGGTAGGTACATAAAGAGGCAGGAAACCAGTATGTCAATATGTATGCAAAATGGAACTGCGAATTAAGCCAGGCTATGGTAGCTATGGGCTTATTCTTAGGTTGCTTTCTTTGAAAGCATCGTAGACGATGGCTTCGCAGCTGTTTGGAGACCATCATCCGGCCAATTGGGAATGGGTTGAGTGGCGGTTGAAACCTAAGGAGAGGACCAGTGTGAAAGAAAAAGTTGGATGCGGTGAAGGATGGTTAGGGAGAAGAATGATGAGGAGAAGTAAAACAATATTGAAGGTTCATTTTCAAGGTGTTTTCTAGCCAACAAAGGAAGTATGAAGCTGGTGACGCATGCCAAGTTGCAGGCTCCGTTGGAGTTTCTGGAAACTTGTTGCCGCTTGCGAGACGACGTCCAACATCCTTTATAGATCTGTTCCGGTTTCCACAGCAGCCAGTGTTTGTGTTGGGATTTCCCAAACTTCCAAATTGCAGCCTTGCTGCTTCAGCATGTTTTAACTTCCTTGTCTTCTAACCCGTTTCGCGTAAAATGGTCCTGGCTTGGGTTTGCGTTCCTTCTGTCTCAGGTCTTAGCATGTTGAATGAACACGAGATAACACGAGTGTTGTCTCTGAGGATTGTGAAACATTATTTTGATTGTTTGTAGTTCACATGAGCAATGATCAAAACTTGGATTGCACACCCATATTGGGGTGTGGTCATCAATCCCTGAGCCTAGGGATTATACACCGACTGTGAGGATTCCTATTGTGGGATGGATGACTAGACCATACCACAGGTACCATGTTTTGACCCTGGCACATGTGCTTATTCCCATAGACACCATTTCCCATAGACACCAAGCCGCCAACCCCAAAAAACAAAAAGAAAAAAAGGCGAGTACGTGTAAACAACGATTCAAGCTGCTAGTTCAGAGGGGCGCAATAAACAATGATAAAGACACACCTTCATGAACCACAATTTCACGGCACGTTTCCAAGTATGTGATATGTTTCTTACATGCATGTGTCAGAGGTCATTTCCTACAGTGCGGGTGCGGTTGCCTGTTCATGCATGTGTTCACAGTCTTTTAGGCGATGTAGGCTTTTGTTGGGCGACTTGACGGTACTTCAGGAGAGCTGCTCTTTCCTCAGCAGCTTTGAAACATCTGGGGCTGCGAGCGCGGACATCGTGGAACGCAGCCACTCTTCAGAGACGCGAAGCCCCCAGTGTTTTGCAGAAACAAAGGAAATACCGAAATACCTAAGCCATCCGAACTGCCACTGAAACATTTCATTTTGAGTATATCTGATTGTCCTTGATTCAGTTTCGCGCCCAGGCCATGTGTTTCACTGCACGTCTACCATCCACCGCTGCCTGAGGCGGGGGGAAAGCAGAGACTTGCCAAATACAGAACGGCCCTATCATGCCCTATCTAAGACAAAACGTTCAGGGAGTTAATCAACAAAGTCAATGCGAATCCAATGTGGCAGTTCAACCGCGGAATCAAATCAAAGGACATTCAGCGAGTCGCCAGAGGGCTACCTGAAACAATAGCTAGTGCCATTATTTCCCTAAGTTAATTCATTTGTAGTTGATGCATCAGATCAAGGTGACAGTGAGCAAGTGTGGGAAGCATAGCATCAATGCTTCTCCTTTTTTGTGTCTCCGGGGCTTCTTGTCAGAAGGGGATAGCAGATACCTTGGGAGTGCGTATTTTTCATGATTTTGCATCCCAGCAAAATGTCTAGACTGAAGCATTTGCATTTGGGAGTCCCCTGGGGATGCTAAAACAAAATTGCATGCTCCAAGCCTACGTATCTTGGCGCCATGGGGATCAAGGGGGTGTGAATTGTGATGTCTTCTTAAGGGGCGGCTGGTTGCTCGAGTTTTTGCCCTTTCCTACCGAAGCTCCCCAAATTATATTGTCAGGCACCAGGTCTACTCAGTCTCCTCACCAGCCTCTTTTGCACCAACTCTGTCGGTCCTGTGCTCCACTCTAATATGTATATATATATAATTATATATATATAATTATATATATATATAATTATATATATACATATTTATATACATATATATATACACAACAAATGACATATGTGTATATATATATGCGCACATATACACCTTCCGAGTTTTTGTGAAAGGGTGCGGCATCAGGTACTCCTTGAAAGCGGGGTTAATTTTTCGCTCTGAAAGGAGTGCAGTATTACTCTCAACTAGGCACCCACCATGTGCAGAATTCTTTGAAAGTGGTGAAGTATTTTGCCGAAAGAATACAGCACTGTCTCAATGCAATAGTTTATTGAAAAGAGTATGATTATCCGTGAAGAAATTGTGCTGTAACTATGTGCAATATTTCCTTTGAAGGGGTGACGAAAAGAAGGCAATATTCTGGTAGGACGACGAAACATTACTCAGAAGTGCAAGCTTTTGATGTCTGCAGTACTTGTTTTGAAGCAAGATCTTTGTGAAACAAATGTGCGATACCAATGCGTGTCCTTTTTCCCTTCCAAAATGGGTGAAGCACGTGATTAAATAGCAACAGAGTGCAATATTCTTTCAAGACCGTTCAAAAAAGCACGACTGCCATGTCACAAAGCCATTAGAGAAATGTTGAAGTTTATGAAAGGGAATCTTGCATTTTTGGAAGGAAAGCTGTCTCAAAGGCGGATCGCAATTTGTGGCAAATCTTCATTCTTGAAAACTTAATGTTTAAAAGGATGCTGCTGCTGCTGCTGCTGCGTGTAATATTGGGTTTCCCAGCAGGAATGCTGTAAAGAGCGTACACTACTGCATTTTTGGTGCAGGAATTCACCCTGTTAGAGAGATGCGTTCTCATTTCAGGACAACTGGATATTTTGGAAGGAAGGCCGTGCTTCTTCAAAAGGAACGTTGTGACGTTGTGTTTTTCAGAGGACACTTCCTCATTTTGCAGGGTCTTGCTTCTTGAAAGAAGCGTTGTATTGCTTCATGTTACATTGTATTGAATATTGCACTTTTTTACGGAAATGTTGTACCTGGAAAAACCCGGCTCGCTGACTATGCTGGAAAGAAGACAAAGAACATTGCATTTTTTAGGATCCTGCCTCATAGATTGCATGGATGATGAGACACTCTGAGACATGTATTACAGGCATGCTGCGGTTTTTCTACCGTTGTTTGGAAGGAATTCTGACCTTCGTTTGAAAAGGTGTCGGAAAATTGTACTTTGAACATTGCAAGGTTTGCAAGGCGCAGGGTGGAGCATCTCTCAAGAGGCACAATCACTATGTACGCACAACCGCACAACAAAAATATTACCACATTCCCCCTAAATAAGTTAAATTACCCGTGGTAGTTTCTACCTCATGCGTGTCATTGTTATATAATTCTACATACTAAGCAGCTGTTGTGAAGCTGAAAGACTGCTCAAACAGTCAGGCACTCATGTCACTCAGCAACCGTTCCCATGGTTTTTATACGTTTTTATCATGTCCTGTGGGCATTTGCTAACTTCGGAGTGTCCACTTTGGCGAGCTATATATGTTTAAGACTGTTTAAGTGCATTTTTCCAGCTGCGTTTGTTTGCATCCCAGTCAAACCCAATGGATGGGCCATTCAGCTTTGTGCACTGGGGATTGCATGGTGCTTCCCTTGACTTGTTTTTTTGAGGAATTGAGGGAACCATGGAAACACAGCAGAAAAGAATCCTCATGAAAGATATGACACATGCATGAAAGATGCATGAAAGATGCATGAATAATTCGCATGAGCGCTTCCTTTCTTTGTCCCTTGGTGCCGCAGGCCTGGCTGAAGGGATGAGTGGATAGAGTGGATAGAGGCGCAAAGCTCGGGCTGAATCCTTTCTAACAAATCTACATGCGATGCTTTCAGCTTCGTTGGGATTGTTATTTTTCTATGTGAGCTGGATCCAGCAGCACAGCACCATGAGTGGTATCTCTTTGTTTTTGCAAGACGGTTCTGGTTGAAATCAGTTTTCACAGCAGGTCCTTTGTCACGCGCTGATACAAGGATCTTAGATTTCGCGGCTTTGCCACTGGGGGCCATGAGGCGTCTACATTTGGTTCAAAACCATCCAAAAAATCTTGGGACATGCAGTTTCGCCAACATTATGTTTCAAGATTTGCTACTGCCGGCTTGTTTCTTACATGATGCCACAGCCGCCCCCTTGGAATACCAGCCAAAGTGCTTTGGCAAAATCAGCCATTTGTATCCATTTGTTAATTTCAGAGCGATATGAAGAGGCTTTGTTGCTTTCTCTTTTTCAAGTGAAGATGCTTTGGATTCAAACGCTTTGGGGGTCATCTGAAGAAGGCCCAATGTACAGTCTCGTTTGCAGCGTGTTGGAGCTGCGCATTCAGGCAGCGTATACGTTTTTTTGATTGCCAGGCAGGATGTTTACCGCATTAGGCACTTGGAGGTTTTTCATGAACTGTGCTTTGTTTTTGGATGAAAATTGGTGTGTTTCTTTTGGGTTTGCCTGTTTGATATTCGGCTGATGGCCTTCCATTGCATTTGGGCGGCGGCAAAACAGGATGCATTGCTAAGTGCCAATTCCAAAGGCTTGAGAGCAAGAGATGCACATCTTGCGAATGAGAACGAACAACATGGAACGACGATCTTTTGCAAAAGACATTGCAAGGACGAAGGAAGAAAATGATGGGTTAGGAGCGTGCGCAGCCGTTCGCTTCCTTCACAAAGGCCACTGCTTGATAATTATTTCGGTTCCAGGTAGACAGAGGACTGTACCAGGCTGTACCATACTGATCATGTTGCTTTCATTGCTTTCGTTGCTTTGGTTTGCTGTTCATGGGCCTGTCAGGTGGGCAAGTCGACCACCAGTTTTTGCCACATTTGATTTATTTATATTATATAATGTTGTTTGAAGGTTGAGATGGTTGAGGGGACATTTGCTTGCAGCACTCAGAAAATTGCCAACCCTGTCGTGCCATGGCGACCGATTGCTTGCTAGAAGCCTGGGCCGCTTCGTCCCCGTGCAGATTTTTCCGACTTGATCTCCAAATGGAGAGGATGTGATGAGCATCCTCACTGAACGCTTAGCTTTGCACGACATGGAATTGTTTGTCAGTTGGCCTACATCATTGGTCCCAATGATCCCAATGGTCCCAATGTAAGAGAGTTCGAAGTGGTCTAAATTGATGGAGCTTTGCACCGATACACGCAGATGACGCAAACTCCTCCAACTCCTCCAGCTTGCGCCCAACCTTGTGCTTCTAGCTCTGCATAGCTTGGCTTGCGCGAAGAGACCTTAATTTCTCTTGGATTTGCACAAAGAAGGCAAGTTGAGCTCTTGCAGATCTTGTAGATCTTGTAGATGCAATGTCAGCACAGTTGCAGTCATGTTTGCGCAGTTGCTTTCTTAGCAACGTTCCGGCGGACAATTTCAAGACTAGACAAAAACGCTGACTTCAGCAAGTGGAGACTGAATTCAGCATTCCGATGAAGCGTTGTATGTTTTGCTATGTTTGCAGCCTAGCCAGAGCTGGAAGTTGAAGGAAAAGCTCGACAGCCACTGGGGCTGAGCTGCAAGCGGTTTCAAAAGTGCCAAGGCTTGGAGATGGCAGATGATTGGCAAGTGACGCAGTTGCTTGCACCAATTGAGCTATGCCCTGCCTTGGGCCTTGACCATCTCTAAGAGCAGAGCAAAGCAGGGCGACATTGCGCAGCTTTACAGAACGCTTTGGGCTCCCATAGGTTGAGAGTTTCATCCCACCTTGACGTGTCAGGTGCATGGCAGAAATTCTAGTTTCAGCAGCTCTTCAACAGCCTTGGGGCCTTCGAGCCAGTGTGGAAGCGTTGGGAGTGTAGCCTTTGTGCGGGGCCTGTGGACATAGAGCCCATTGTTTCTGCGGAACATCATTCGGGGATGGCCCAGCTGCATCTTTTACATGTTTACAATTGTGACGTGTTCTTGTTTCTTTCTCACAAACAGGATAAACAGAATGAGCACTAGGGCAGACCTTCAAGACGCCGCAAAGTTCCATTGTCTGCTGCAGGCTCATAACTTATGAGCCAAAAAGGTTCAGCCTCCTTCAGATGCTGAGCGCTGGTCGTATCTCCTTTAAGCAAAAAAGCGGGTGGGTAAGTCTTTTTCAAAGTAGTTTCATATTCAACACATATATTCTTTGAAGATAAATGTGTTGGCGCCTTGCACTGCGGTAAGCAACTTTGCAGCCAACTGTTGCCGGACCGCGCTTTCGCCGCAAACATTTTTTGCCAGCAACGTGCAGCTTCGGTGCAGCAGAGGCTCCTGATGCTGGAGTTGGAAGAAATCAAGTAGTGTGATACCGTTCGTTCTGGTGCTCTTCGTGTGCGGATGTGTGTGCCATTTCTCCAAACAGGATGTA
>Ga0126342_10001536_pt1 | contig 32868 bp, 37 predicted proteins | sample Cyp1metagenome_FD_92528 | JGI IMG/M metagenome (GOLD analysis project Ga0126342, IMG submission 92528) | Coral microbial communities from Lord Howe Island, Old Settlement Bay, Australia - Cyphastrea 1 metagenome | ecosystem: Host-associated > Invertebrates > Cnidaria > Coral ...
AAAATTCAAACCTATCAAATATATTTCACAACGATGTACATAGCAAAAAGGTCGAGCTGCCAGCTTTGCTTCCTTGCCACTTCTTCCGGGGTCGGCGGCAGGGGCGGCAGCCCTTAAATATGACAAATTCAGAATTTGGAAACATCCATTTCACACCAGTTCACCAATATCTAACAGAAAGATCCCAGGTTCCATGCGGATTTGGCCTGGAGGACAACAGGGTGCAATTTGAGCTCCAAGCCTGACAGGCTGCAGATTCAATCACCAATTATATCCGTATACATTAGTATACATCCTGATTTCTATACCGTCTATACCGTACATCCTCATCTGTATGGGCGAATCATCTCAAAGCTTGCTCCTAAAAGTCCTAATTCTTGGTTGGCTCCTTACACCATGCATCCCCATACATTATACCAATACATACCCCTATTTGTGCTGATTCCATACCACTTTCCAATTCTCCAAAAATCCAGGTGTTGTTGAGACATGGTGAGACATCCCCATCACGCCTTGAGTAAGCACTGTCGTCGCCTTCTTTGATCGCTCCAGGCAAGAAAGGTCGATCTCATCAAGAAGAACCTGAGGCCGTAGATGGCCCCAATCATTGAAGAATAGGGAGTTGGAGAATGTTAGAGCGGCAAAAAAATGTGAGTCAACGGGCAAACATGGGGATTCAACCAGGGACTCAGCCAGAAGATTGACAACCAGCAAGAATTCCTTTTGAAACAAATCAGGATGAATCAAGGATCATGACACAAACATTATCTCAGTATCTCAAACATGGGATAAAACTAGAGCAGAAGCTGCGGACATCAAAGAAATTCAAAGAACATGAGGATGTTAGCCATATAAGCCAGAATCAGAAGCAACCAAGCGGACCAAGCTGGCATCTGGACGCACGCAACTGGAAGCAACAAACAGGGTCCAGGCGACCAACAGTTTGGGAAGCTCCCCATCTGCTCAGGTTAATATCCCAAGTTGCATGAAAACAAATGAAAACCATAAACATCCATAAACATCCATAAACATCCATAAACCAATAATATGAATACTACGTCACGTATGAATATGGATTCTTGTCGGAGAAAATTGGTTATTTGGGGCCAGAGTCACATTGCCATATTCATCATATTCCATACAGAGACATCCAATTTTGCTGTTCCTGTTGAGAGCACCACACGAAGGCACCGGCCTTCTGCGGGCCACTAGCCATCCACACGCAACTACCCACCAAGTCACAAGCCATCGAAGGCCCAATGCGACAGTTGCCTGATGTCCACAAAGATCACAAAGATCACAAAGGATAACAGCGCAAAATCCACAAATGGTATTTCCTCGAGCAATCCAAAATCGTTGCACCAACATATGAATTTACATAAGAATACTGCTCCTCGTACAGTCTGCACATTGTATCTGTGCCCAAGGAAACTGATCGCTAAACAACTACAGTATGCACAGCACAAGGAAATCGGGAATCAATGACCCTGCAGAGACATGATGAAAATTGATGAAAATGGATGAAACATGTATAACTTACAGTATAACTTACAGTATAACTTACAGTGTAACCATGTTGGTGAAACCATGTTGGTTTCTCATGATTTTCCTGCGCAAAACCGGCGCCTGAGGCGGACCGTCTGCAGTGGATCCATTTTGGGCATGGAACTGGGCACGGACTCCTGCAGAAACAAGGCAGCAAGGAGGGCACTGAAGAAAAGTTGGAGAGAATCATAGTTAATATTAGTTCATGAAGAATGTTAAGCTGATAGTTGGCTTAATCGCTTAATCATCTTGATCCACCTTAGGATTTTTTTAGGATAGAATCATATTAATATGGAATCTATCTTAAGCATGGGGTCAACCCAGACCCATGGGATCCCATGACTCACAAGGGATATTGGCTGAAGCCCTAGCCACAACAGGTTGTCAGGTTCTCCTCGACTCCTTCCGACCAGGCAGGCGTCACCGCATAGGAGTCCTCCTATACCGACCCACCGGCTGTGCCAAGTCTTCGAGTGCTGGAAAAGAGTCCCCAGCTATGAGTTGCCAATGGAAACATATTGTGAGTCTTGTGAGATATGTAAATTAGTTCAAATTCATGTCATCCCGACATATCCCAACATGAAAGTGTCCGGAAGGTGTTGTGGTGACAAGGGGCTCCATGTACCATTGCGGGAGGTCATGTCTAATATTTGCAGTCACAATGTGCGAAGAAAAGAAGCCACCCTTTAATTTAAGGCACTCAAGGCACTCAGTCAGACTCACTCACTTCTCAAAAAGAAGAATACACAAGCAGTCCTTGTATTTACAGCCGGAAAATACACAGCAGAATTCCTTACCCAGGACTTGACAGGTGCATCGCTCTTTCAGTTGGGGACCACAACAACCATTATCCCACCAAACTATACCAAACCTCATTATTTCGACAAGCTGAACATCATGTGCTTGCTCTACTACTATACACTGCTGCAGCTTATTGTGAGAGATTTAGGTACTGTATCCCCTGGTGGACATATTTCTCACAATCACACATCCAATCAGAAATTCCAGTTTTGGAGTGGAACATCACCCTTTACAATGGATATCAAAGTTGGGAATTTTCCAGCCATAGCTGCCCCTAGGGTACCCACACATGAGGCAGTGCCATTACTTTCTGCCCATCTGCACCTGCTCCTGCTCTCGCAGGGCTGCCACCAATTCGGCCTGGAAACCCGGGGACCAAAAATGAGGAGATCCAACCCATCTGGGGGATTTAGAGTAAATGAAAGTAAATGTCAATCCCGATTCCAGTTGACTAATCATTAATTTGTGTTTCTAATATGAACACCGTCGTTTCTGGGGCTTGGTCATTTCAGAATCAACTTTTAAAACATGTTAAAACCACTAGCCAGAGAAAACTCGGCAAGCCCTCAAATCTAGTCCAATGGGATTCTTCTTCATCCCAAGCGAACCTGAGTAGTCCCACCTGGTGTGATTTTGGGAACCAGCATCATCACAAGTACTGAAGTTTCCCATCCCCACCTCCAGTGCTTGGCTTCGCAGGCGAGAAATTTCCTCAGCAGCAGATCTTGGGGATCTCGGGGGGTGCAGGATTCACCCACTCCAAAAGTTGCAATTAGTTGCGATAGATGGTTGGGGGCACATCAACAAAGTCCTCAGCCCCAACAGACCCGCTTTTAGCTCGAGTGAGCCATATGCACATGGATCAAAACCCTGGTGCCATGGTTTCGCAGCAAAATAGTTGGCAGCTATGGAGGTTCATCCCCCAATCAGATAGGAAAATCAAAGGTTTTGACGTTTGACCGGTTTGATCTACTGTATGTAGACCATTAGGAAATTCTATTATTCTGTATTATAACCCCATCCCAAAATGGTGCTGTGACTATCCCCTTTCAAACGGGTACAACAACCCCAGCGCTATGGTGAACCATCCCATTTTATCAACCCTACAACACTAGCTGGATCTAGCACCATTTTGTCAACGTATTGTATCTGGATGTGGATCCCAGAAACCCAACTCCAACACTCATCACTTGAAGTGGATCAAAGTCTCTGCGGTGAAACCTATCAATGGGGCCTGCCTATTTCCCAAAATGTGAAACGACGACCTAGCGCTGATATTGTCAGGAAATATATTGAACTGCCGTACATAATATTAATATGGCTTTCAGATCTTGTTCACCACCCCCATGTCCCTCTCCTTCACCCAACAGGGCTGCTCCCAACATGCCATTTACAAGGGCATTGTTTATAAGGGGAGGAAACTAAATCATAAAAATGTGATATAAATATATATATATATATGTGTATACAAATAATGTATATAATAATATAAATATAGTATAGTTTAATAAAAATTACCTATTTCACCGGCTATGATTCACCTGGCTGCTGCCCAGCCTCGCAGCGCGCCTCAGCGCGCCGCAGCGCCTCTGCCGCTGCGCCGGCGGCGGGCAAGTGCTCGTCCCTGCGGTGTCAGCAGCTCAAAAATACGACTATGAACATAGTATGATAGTGTATAATATATCATAATATGGTTATATGGTTGTAATATGATTATATATAATATGATTATAATATGTGTAATGATTACATATGGTTACTACCAATTTGACAAATTTAACTTCTCCAACTTCATGCAACTTGGAAAATGATCATGTTTGATCCGTATCCTTTGCTGTGCCAACCAGCACCTGCCCAACTCCGGCGCCACGGAGATTTGAACCTGGAAATCTGGAAGATGTTCCAGGTCGAGATATGTCGAGATATGTTTTTTGATTTTTTTTGATAGTCAATTTGTGTCTGGAGGGGTTCCCCTTTTCGAATCTTTGGTCGAAAAGTGAGCTATATGGGCTATATGCTTCTGTCAACAACCGTTTCAGTGTGCCAAAGTTCGAGCTCTGAGCGAAATGTCCAATCCCAGCATTCTGCTGTGGCTCAAAATCCGACAAGTGCACCTAATTAAGGGCTTTTGCGGTAGTTTTCAAGCGATTTCCAGTTGCTGAAGTGCTTCCAAGCGAATGCATTTGGAAGTCAGTGACAAACTTTTTGTGGGGTTCTAGTTCAATTTCTGGGGTTCTAGGTTTGATTTCAAGCGACGAAAAACTGATTTACCTTCGAAATTGGACAGATTCAGAACTAAAGATGTCCAGATTTGCGGATCTTTATAGGTACTCCATCTGCACTAATGATCCCACATTTTGATCGCAAGAGACTCTTCGGCTCCGCTGCACTTCTAGGCACCATGCATGGGAACAAGCTCCCAGCAACTTCATCCTGCGGAGTCACTGCTGAGATCTGCTGGAAACACCAGATATGAAACCAGAAAAGTGATGGGACCCGGCTACAAGCAGATTGAATTTCCGGAACTTGCACTCTTCACTGCAGGTACAATGGAAATCTTCCCTACCTCTCAAATACAAGCAATCATGAAACCGGGCAGGTTTCCTAACCTTCAAAATCGAGCAGGGGGCGAATATGCATGTCCAACCTTATGCAGTGTGTTTCGCGGTCATGATCTGTTACACCAGGCGACCTCCTATGCTTAGCGGTTTATAGTGGATGACGAGAGGTCTTGAAATGAGCAAAGAAATGCCTAGAATGCCTAGAAGCATGCTTTGCAGGCCCATTGGGCATGACATGTGGCAGTTGGAAGGTAGGACTCTTGGATCCACCCTCTCGATTTGAAATGATGAACACCTTCTCGCACAGTTGTCTCACGTCACTAGTTTGTGATAATGGACTTGGAACTTGGAACCAATCAGTTTAGGTGAGCTCAAACAAAATGAATTAGTTCATCCAAAATGGATTTGGAAAACCATATATTCTAGATTATTTTAGTATGTACTATCCCTAGCCCTAGTGGTTGCTTTGGGGGTTCTTTGTCAGCGTTTTATCAAATTGCGCGGGCGAACACTGCTACTCTCCCCTTGGTCGGGACACTGGTGATGTCTGTGCAGCCTCTCTGCCATGCCAAACGCCTGGCAGGGCTTGTGGCAGGCAACGATCCAAAGGGCACTGCGTTTGGAACTACACCATATCCTACCAATTACACACCTCGACAACATTCAGCACAGAAATTGGTTTGGCAAGTGATTTCACTCTTGGATATAAAATCATAGAATTGCAGCTGTTAAAGCTCTAGTGTCTACACGCTTCCTCCTGGAATATCTTGGGGTCCAAATTTTGAGCCATGGATGGTGTCGTTGTCACGAGTTGCGTAACATATCCTAATGTTCGAAGCGATCATAAATATAAGTTAATTATACAAAAAATCATACAAACATGGATCAGTGCTCTCTTGTACAGAAAAGTATCCAGCGACCGTCAGGCTCCAATGGTCTCACCAACAGTATCACTACCATCAGATGTGAAATTGCATATGCTATTCTCGTGTTTTTTGTGCCGCTAAAGTCAGCTCATGTCTCTCGGAGGCACCGAACTTGCGACATGACATCTGCCCTTTAAGTGTTAGGCAATACCTTGAGGGCACATATTGTGTACCTGTATGGTTCAACCTTTAAGGCACTGGGAACCACAAGTTTTGGTTTTCCTCACTAATCATCCCCCTGTTTGAGGGGGACCAATTTTGACCCATAGCCACAATTGTATCAGCCTCAACCCATGCCAAACTTGCAAGGTAGACCCAGGCTTCGATACGCAGCTTGCCCTCCTGCCAGGAATCCGAGAAACTCCGTGCATTTAGGCTGCATTCTTCCACAGGGCGCTACACTACATTGCCTTATAATTACAGCACTTTCATACATCACGTGTTGAATTCATATTAATGTCATTCAATACCATCATCTCAGCCAGAATATGTTTTCACTTAGAAAACACCATCTATCATCAAAGTGATATACACGACCTTTCTGGGTCGGGCCTCCCACTGCAATGCCAAACGGCTCGCTGCTGCATCTGCTGAGGCTTGACGCTGTTCTGACGCCTTGCAGAAACGTCATTGGTAAAGGGTGGTCCATCCAGGGATCATATGAAATAGACAAATGACTTTGCATGGCTTGCTTTTCTGCTTGTAGTCCCATCATTTTTGGTAAGTGACTGCTTCCAGTAGGTGCTACATGGCCATACGTGTGTATGTATCTAGATATACAGTGTGTGTACATATATAATATACAATATCAATCCTAATCAGAGGGGGAACCTAACTAGGCCCCCAATCTTGCAGGCTTTCTTTGAAAAACTGATCTAGAACCAAGGCTTTAGCCTGCAACATTCTCCTAATAGACAATTATAAACAAACTATATTTATATATATAATATCTTATAATTATATACATATGTAATATATGTAATATGTATCATGAATGGTTTTGAGTTCTGCGTATCATCAAAAACCCCGGAAGAACAACATCCACAGCATGCCCCCGCCTCCAGTTGTGCCATCCTCTCCTCCAGCGCAGCCACGCTCTGCTGCGCAGCCGCCTCTGCAGACTGCAGCTGCTGCGAGAGACGCTGCTCCTCCTGGTGGAGCTGCTGTTCATCGAGCCGCACACGGCGCAACATGATGTCCTGGAGCTGGATGGGAACTGAATGTTGATTTGGAAATAGAAAATGATGCTGGGGGTGATATGGCTCATGAAGTCGGGGTGTAACAGCCTGGAAGTGGGTTCTGGATGTGCTGAGTGGGGGAATGAAGACCCATAGAAAAGCACCATGGATGCAAGTGGGGAGATTGTCTTGGAGGGGTTACAATAATTTAGTTGCAGTGGGAAGCCAATTTGAGAGGGGCGCAATTGAAGCCATTCAACTAGATTTGTGAGCAAAAACTCGCTAAACAATAGCAAAGATAACTTGCATTTGGCCACGTTGCGACCTGAATGGGACCTTTTTTCGTGGATCTCATTCTTTTGGAACATGTAGCATGCTTGAAACAAGCCACCAAACCATCATCTGTCTCAAACGCCACAAGCAATATCCTGGCAAAATCTAGCAAAGGAAGCCTCATTCGTACCAGTAACATAGTATGTGTGGTTGATTATTGGTTCTACCGTTCCACCATTTTTTTTCACCACTTTCAACCCATGGGTTTGTTGGCCAATCTCCAATGCCACCAGCCGCCTGAATGTGCATCTCATCCCTCAGCCCGCTACACCGACCCTCTGCAGTTCGTGCTTCCTCAGCCAGCAGCCTCTCAGCCTGTGGAGAGATGGAAGGTCGGATGGGACCCCAGATTTATTGGGTTCCAGCACCAGAATCGCTTGACAAATGTATAAATGGAAATTCTCCCAATTTGAAAATTCCAGAATTGGTTTCAGGGAAACACAGTCTGTACTTGGGGAAAAAGATGGGAAATGTGCAAAATCCATCAAATTCCAGGATTATTCTCGCCTTAGTCAACCCGATCACCGTCAGCTTCCTTTTTTTTAAAGGAGAACGGCTGAAACCACCAACTTCTTCACTACAATTGCCAGTAGCTTGGGGTTGTAAGACTTTCCAAGGCAGACTAGTGATTGTTGATGCAAACTCTGTTGGAACACGAAGCTTGTGGTCTTGCTCAAGATTAAGACTAAGACTACGACTCCGCATATTCGATGGTTCGCGTCTTATGAAAAAAGTTACTCACCGCCCTTCATTGCCGTCCACTGCCTCTTCTGATTTCGGATGTGAATGCGATGCCACAATAGTTCGCAAGGACCGACGTGGTGAGGGTGCACCCATTGCCCCTGATGAGGAGATCTCACCAATGGAAGTGTTGGGTGAGAGGGAGACATGTGGTCTGTACATGTTCTGCTGACGAAGTTCTTCAAAGGACTTCCGCTCACTCTGCAATTCGTGCTTGAACTCAGCTCGATCCTGCTGCCGCTGAACGGCCATTTCGTGCCGCAAGGAACGAAGAACGGCACATTCTGCTTCCGAATTCTCTTCTTCCGAAATCTTGGCCATCTCCAATTCATCTCTGAGCCAAGATAGTTCCATCACCTAGTATTTACTTAAGGCGGCCATCAATAAGAATAAAACATATTCCCTATAGATTCACCAATGGTAAAGTAACAAACAGATCTTGAGCAAATCCAGGTCACCATCTCCTCAACATCTGCAGCTTCTGCAGCTTCAGGCTGTGGCAGTCTGGTGGCATCCATGGCATCCATGGCATCGACGGCCTCATCCAGTTCCAAGTGCAGGTCGTGGCGGACCTTCTCGCTGACGCGCAGGGCCTGCGACACTTTGGCCAGCTCCTCTTGGTTTACCTGGGGAGGAGATGGGAAGAGCCAATAAAGCCACCAGTGTAGTGGCAATGGTCCATGGTACTTCCGCGGAAGTCCAATTGGAACCAACCCTTCCATTGAGTCCATTTTTGATCCATTTCAACCTATTCCAACCATATTCAATAATTAATGTATTTCGATGATTTTCAATGTATTTCCTCCTTTTTTTTTGCAGCCCTTCGACCTGCCGCTGTAGCGCCATCTCTTTCAGATGGTTCGCCTGCTCCCGCAGCAGCTGGGAGCTCTCGACAGCATGCAGCTGATGTCTCTGGATGATGATGGCATCGCGCCACATGGCACAATACCAAATGAGGCTTCGTCTCCTGGGATATCAAACATTGAATGTCCAATGGACAATACTGATGATTAAATATAAATATACCGATATACCAACGATTCATGGTTAACTGATGTCAACTGACTCAAATGCTTGCATTGTGGCTACAGTAATCCCAATGCATGCCGATGGTCAACCGGTCGCTTGCATGTTTACAAAAGGGGTTTATGGGATTCCAAACAAAGGCAAAGCAAGCGTTGGCAAAGGATTGGCGTCAGGAACCCATACAGTAGAAACTAAAAAGCATGATCATCAGTGGATCCAAGTTTCTCTATCCGCGACAGCAACGGAAGAAGACGCTGCGCCAAGCTTTTTTGCTCAGGTGGATTGGGAATGGCTGCCACAGAGGGGTCTCCAGCTCTTTGTCTGGAAGGTGCGTGGCCAGATGTGACGTGATCATGGGAAACAAAGGTCCCGGGGATCACACCAGCTGCAGAACTTGCAGAACTTCCAGCTCCAGCTCTAGAGCTTTGCTTCAAGCTGTCTTCCGAATCGCTGGTTTGCCTGGGGGTCTGCCTGGGGCTCTGCCTGGGGGTCAGAGTGCCGAAGTTTCCGAAGGACGCTCGGGTACCAATCCCAAAGACCGGGGTGGCGACTTTGGGTTTCGGTCGCGGCGGCTTCGCCGCTTTCGGATGCCCGTTGAGGCGAACCTTGGGGGCCTCAATCGCGAGGAGAGGACCGAGGCCCTGATGCCATAAGAATCGAAATTCGGATACGTCAGAACATCCATGTTCCTGCCATCAAGGAACTACAGTATATATCAATATATAGTCTTACATATATATATATATATACAGTATATAATTATATATAGAGATAGAGAGAGAGAGAGAGATAGAATTGTAATGTAATTACTGTATATTATAATATGTAGAATATATACTGTATCAACTTTTATCCATTATGTTCCACACCGGAAGCTTAAGGTGTTTTGTCCCCATCAATCTGGACCTGAACGGTGACCGGCTCCATGGGCACAGCCAGCTCTACCAGCCTCAGGTCGTCACCGGGAATGTCTTTGAGTGAGGATGTCAACAAACATATGGGGATATGACTTTGTAACATTCGATATAATATATTTATATATAGTATAATATATTATAATATGCAAATTAATTTGCATATGTATACAGTTTTATGCACATTATAATTCAATTTACTGTATAGTACTTAATAAGGGGACACCCCTCAGTTGTCATGGCTCTGAATAGGTATCTAGAAGGATTCTACAGATAAACCACAAATCGGAAGCAAATCAATCAACAAACAGAAGATGGTCAGAGACATTCTCCCCCAAGGGCCCCTTGGCCCCTTGGCCCCTTGGCCCCATGGCCCCAGATTCTTTCCAGGTGCAACAGTCTGAGCTTGGCAGATTTTTGGACTCCCTGGAACACCGCCATACACAACTTGGGGACATACGGAAGAACATCAACTATCATCCGAACAACTATGGTACACGGACACAGGCAAATTGGCAAAGCAAAAACTGTTTCAGTCACATATAGCCATTCCCAGTGACATAGCCAAATTCCCTTTGAAATATGACTAAATAGTCGTAGGCGTCAACGCCAGTCCCGGACTGAGACACCCCAACTGCGGTGGACTGACCTGGCAGGGGTGACTCAGGAGGCCAAGTTTCCGGATTTGCAATGCCAGTTGCCTTCCAGAAATCTCACCTGGTAACGGAACAAATGGGCAAACTATGGCAAACTAAATCAACATGTGTCAAACTTATAGGAACATAAAATTGTAATATATCCATTTTCAAGGATTCTCCATTGCTAGATTGGATTACAATATATATTATAAATTATAATATTATACGGCTTTTTGAAACGTACCCAACTTCGAAGCCATCCCACCATGGGCCTTCGCATCCAGGTAGGGTACCAAGAATCGCTCTTCCAGGTCTGCCTGGGGCGAGGCATGAGAACCTGCTTGAAAATAGGTGGAAATAGTGGAGACCTACCAAAGTTTGTGAATGTTTGTGGGGATCCAACTTGATATGTTCTTTTTCTGGGGGGCTTGGGGACCTTTATCTCTGTGTGGACACAAATAAAGTACTCTATCATTGGAATTGTCGTTCATTTCGTACCCTTATGTCGTGCGGCTGAGCATATTTCATCGGCCATGCTCACATGATTGCGGATTCTATTCCCATTGAGAAATGGTACACTTGCAGTCGAGAGTGAAAATGTCTCCAATACTGCTTACATTACATTAATCTAGTCTAGTCAGTTCTCTTTTCAGATGCTTGCCACTGCGTCAGGGGTTTGGCCTCATAGCCACGCCACAGTATGACTAGTTCAGCTGGGAACGCAATCATCCCCAAGCAATCATTCCATAAATGTCTAATATCGATTATATTCCATGGTTGTTCCTTCACTCCACATGATTACTGGTTTTCTCTGACTATACAAAGATGTGTTTGGACCAACCCTGAATGCTGTGGCCAATGGCACCTCCGGACACTGTGTCACGCTACTTCCGCTGTAGCTACCATCACCTGGGTGGCAACATGTGCCCAAAATTCATTGTGAAAAATGCGGCACTTTGTTCAACTATCTGTTGGGATTCAAACTTGAAATGGATGGCTATATCAATGTATATCATATTATATATATTATATACGATACACAAGCCATTGTAAACCCATCAGAACGGGAGGGCAAATGACACAACAATTGGGGTGGATGAATGGATGATTAACAAATGGGCGGTCCGTCTTTTGTATTCAACCATCTCTTTTTGGATGTTCTTCATCTCAACTGACCCCAGAAAGCCATATTGACCCAACACAATTGAGGGGATTGATCAATGACAAGCGTCGATATTGACCAATAGTATTTGCTATCATGGGAAGTTGACGACACGAAATTCATCAAACCTCCTGTGGCATTTCCCGCGGTTGAAACCCCAATCTGAAGTGGGAGATGGCCATCTTAGATCAACGGCGTTTGACTTGAGAAGTTCCCCAGTCCGAGCCGCTCTGAACGTCCTCTGTCTCTGCCTAGTGAGGACTGCTGGACTACCCGAGGCATCACTGAAAAATGCTGCTGCTTGGTGGTTCAAAATACTTACTACTCGGATCTACTCAGGTGATATACCTCCATTACCTCAGGGGAAGGCCAAGTAAATCTTCTGAGTACGGCCTGTTCCACGACTTTCCTCCCAACATTAACAACTAGGCAGTCCATGGCAGTCCATGGCAGTCCAAGGCCTGCTGCATCTCTGGGTGAAGTGACGGGCGTGCTGCGGTCTTTGGCAGCATCCAATGACCTCATCGAATGTGGTGTGGCGTGTGGCTAATGTCTCCAGAAAGGGCCGAAAAGATCCAGTAGGCCAACGGTTGGGAAACTGCAATCTATATAATCTATTATCCATTTCAAACATAGACAGCCAGCCCTTGGCTTCAGTGGCCATAGTTCCTGTTTGATAAAGTGACAGCAATGGTTGTGGTATGCTGACACGCCTGCACATGAACACATGTGGATTTGAAAGCCTTTAATGTACGTGTGTATTGCATTGTATCATATCAAATTGTATCGTTTGGTTTTTGTGTTGTATTGTCTCACCTCGGAGCCAAGGGACCCATCACCGATGGCCACACCCCGGCGACCTGCCATGTGAAGAATTGGAACTATGAAGTGCGTTAAAATTCCACTCAACTGGCAGTGGGAAATACTAAATTTCAAGTAATTTCAAATAATTTCAATATACAGTATGATTTCAATACAGTATTATTTCAATCTAAAAACAATCAGGACTATTCTGGGGGCATATTCCGTTGCCTCGCTGTTAAAGCCGAGCAGGGGAGATGTAAGATATGCAGACCAACAAGAACGTGGATATACTTCAAGCTGCAGAAATCAAGACATTGCAAATCATTATGCAAATCGAAATGAAGATCGATATCCCAAACTGGATACCCCGCAAATCCACTATTGCTGGTCCATGTAATGATAATGAACTGTGAAATCAATGGTTGGGCGATCCCGCATTCCCTTCTTTCGTGTCAGCACTTTTTGACATTTCCACCAACCAACCAATGGCATCTGCTAGCAAATTGAGATCAAGCAACAATGTACTTGCCTTTGGAAATCAAGCACTCTCATTATAGTTGTATATGGAAATCGCACTGTGCCGGATAGTGGAGTGCATTTCAGTTGAAAATTTGCATTTACCCCTTGTCCTTCGGATTAGGTTTCATGGGAGAAATCCTGGCATACAAACTTCATACCAGCCAGCATGCATCTCCCAGTGTCGCCCAGCTGCGGGCCATTGTCATATACCCTCCTTGATGTGTCTCACTCTTCTGGGATGTAGATGAGATGCTCCACAAAAGGTCTAGTACTGTTATATAAATCAAGCCCTCATCTTTGTTAAGTCTCCGATTTTGCCACAGGTGTAACTGCGCGAAGTATACCTTTCCCCTTGGGCCATCCTTTTATTCCAGCTGTGGACTCATTCTATTTCAGTGAAGATGAATGTGGACTCTTAGATGGTGGGGGAGGATAACCTATTCCAATCTCCGGACATGTTTTTCCGATTTGATTGATTGCCAGCAATTTTCGTTGGTAGTTGTCTCCACCCTTATGCTTCATGTTCCCCTTGTTTATTGGTTCACCACCAAGTTCGTGCCAACTGAAGTCATCTGAGCCAAAAGCTGAAGCATCACGACTGCAAACTGGCGGGTTCAGCCGTTGTCTAGTGAATCTACGTCAGGAATCTGAAGCAAACTGTTGAAGAAAAAAAAGGAAAGTATCTTTGGGAACCCCTTTCAGTTGACCATTCTCATCACGATCTTTCATACTCCCAGTGATTGATACTTATTATTGATCAAATAAGCCGGATCATCTATCAGAACCCTCAGAAAATCCTTGTCTTTTGGAGGTTCCAGCTGGGCTATCTTCACCCAGCAAGAGCTGTCTCTTTTTCCTTTCGATTTGCGGCAAGAAGCTTTCTGCACTCTCAGTCGTATTCAACCTGGGTGGAAACATTCGGTTTGTCGCAATACGTTTGGAATATCCCAGATCCAAAGGATGATCACACTTTTCTCCATCAAAACTTGTAATTTTGGTGGATAGCCGGTGTTTGGACAAAGGCATTTTGCGGTCAGTGAATAGGGAAAAATGATCAACCATGGGATGGGGTCCAGAATTTGGAGACAACCCCATTTCTTGGCATGCTTTAGAACATTTAGAACTTTAGATCAAACCAGGATCTCCATCGTTAAACTTTTGCACCGTGCACGTAACTTTTCAAGCTTGTGTGCTTTGCTGCTTTGGCTTTACGGGGTGCATGTCAGCTTCTAGCATCGTTCGATATTGCTATCACACATAGTATCAAACACTCCATTTCTGTGGTCACTTTAGCAGCTATGTTCTGTCCGTTCTCTTGCCTCTCAGCTCAACCGCAGTGCCCCCCATATCCGCCCATATCCCTACAGGCAATGGCCTCTTTATGACGTCGATTTTTGCTGAGATGTCGGAACCTGAGTGTTCAGAAGATCTCAGAGATTGGTCAACAGGCTGACATGAGTCGACTTGGTGGTTCGGCCTATGCACATCTGCTCACTAGGTGGCTATCTTTCTCCTGAGATTTGGTGTTTGGTTGTAGCTTTATGTAGTTTTCAGTTTGTAGATGTATTCAACAGCAAGGTGTTTCTGAGTATGCGCAAGAAACATGAAGCACCACCCAATGTTTGCTTTGGATCCATCACAAAAAAGAATGTAACCAAGAACAGTGTGAACTTGGACATACCTGGACTCGATCAGGATGTAACCAATGCCATAGGACAAGTATATGATTCATCTACTGCCCTTTTAGGCTTGTCATCTCATGATGTTGCCTCACTTCGGATCACTTGTCTGTGCCCCTCTCGGGTGCTAGGATCCAACTTCAGTAGTGGGTTTGCTCTCATCAACCAGAATCAAAGTGCCATGCAATGGCTGTTCAATTCACAGGAACATGTTTGAAGGATAGGATATACCTGGAAGAGCCGGACCTTCGTACCCTCCAGAACTGTGGGCCCCACTTCTGTCCCATGCTGCCTGACACAGGAGGTTGCGGCCATGCACCGCCAGTATCTGATGAAACGTTCTCAAGATCTGTCAAGAATTAAAGAGCCTTGAAAAACTTGGACCGCGTGTTAAAACATATTTGTTTGTTGCACTGTTATATTGACATTGAGCGGGTGATTTGCAAGCAAAGATGATCCTACTGCTGCGGGTTCAGAATGGATCTCCGTTGATGTCTTCCCACCCCAAGCCTCCATGACCACTGTGGGTGCCATAGTTCCCCCAAGGCCCACCCTTGTTGGAGTAGTAATCCATGGGATAGACCTCAGTAGTTTGGCTGAAATGCATTGAAATGCATTTTTAGACAGATCGACTCGGTCTTGGAGTTCTTGATTGCCTTGTAACAAACATTGCGGTGGTTTTCTGTTTCTCCAGATATCCCGCAATGCATGTTGCTGCTTGGCTGGTTACTGCTTGGTTGGTGCCTCTGGGAAGCTCTTTCTGTAGTCTGCTCTGCCGGCAGCTGTGGGAGTGCAGCACAATCTGAGCAACTGGCATCTTTGTACGTCACATCCTCAGCACCACCCGGAGAGAACCCACTTAAATCACTTAGGAGTTCCGACTCGGTGCTGAAACTGTCCAATGGATCTGGTGACCTGGTGACTGGTGAAGAATAGAAGGGAAATCCCAAAGATCTTCCGCAAGATGGATTGTGCACCATTGCGCGCTTATTGCTAATCCAATTTTTGTTTAAAATAAATTTAAATGGATAACAAATTCCATGAAAACAATTCACAATCACAAAGTGGGGTCATATGTGCATCAACGTGTATGTGCGTCTATGTGCTACACCATCCGCTAGTGCAGTACAATTAAACTTGAACTGTCAAATCACGATATTTTGTATTGTGGTCTGGTCAAGACTTTGCTGTTGAGCAACGTCAAACTCATTTATTTTAAGGATTTTGACTCGTAGTAACATCTCTTGAACCTTTTTTTCATGGCTAGGTATTTCAAAAATGAATCGTAGCAGGACATGATCTTCCATCAAAACTTACTCATCAACATCAACCTAACCAATTCATTTCACAGTTGTTCATGGTTTTTCCACATGTTGCACTTTTTTTTCACCTTTCAGTAGCCCTTCACCGCGCGGCCACGCAGGAAGCGCCCGTGGTACTGGGGCAGCTCCTCCTCTGAAACCGACGTGCAGAGCCACAGCGGCGTGTCGGCGCCGCCCTCAGCGGAGTGGCCCACCACGAAGGACGCCAACCACAAAACGTTGCCTCGGAAATTCGGCTGAAAATGGGTCTGAAATGATCTGAAAAGTTAAGCTGATGAGGTGGGCTGGGGGCATGCACCAACTACCAGCCAGAACCGGTACTAGACTTGACTATGGTAATGGAAACAAGCAGGAGTCATGTGGGAAACAGCTGGGAGGCAGGTGGGAGAAGACAAGTGGGAGACAAGGCGCGGTTGAGCATGGAGCCCGTGGAACCAAAGTGGGACACTACACTATACCTCATGGTTCATTGTGGGTTTGGGTGCTCATAACTTCAGGCGTGACGGCTTAGACTTCAGGGGCACTTTCGCATTCTTTCTTCTGACATGCTTTTGGACGTTCAAACTGTGCACAGTTCGCAAACCACATGGTGGCTGATTCTGCCCCTGGGGCTCTTGCTTTTCAGTGCGGCTGCTTCTTTTGGAAAAATCCATGGCTACAGTCCCGTCTAGCTGCATTCCAAACATACACCTACCTTCAGTTTTCATTCCAGTATATAAGTGTTGCCAGTCTAGTGTTTTGGATTTGCAGTGTTCTCCCAATTACACAAAATGCGCCTTCAAGGGAAATCAATAAATTGCCACCTTCAGGGAAGCGATGAAATGCCTAGCAGCTCATGAAGGTGCCGCGTCCCGTGGCCATGTCTGTTCTACAGAGCCCAGGACAAACAGCACAAAGCAATGCTGGAGGTGGAGCCTGGCGCCATGCGGGACATAGAGGGGTCTTCACCAAATGTGGTGCTTCACTTTTGGGGTGACCCCAAAATCATCAAAAAGTTGTCATTGTTCATGGATGTTCATAGGGAAAGCATGAAAAACCATGGGACTTCCCACAATTTGGCCTCCTTGGCCATGACCCGATGCAGCTGCGTCATCAGCGTCTTGGAGGTGCCGTAGGCGGAACCTGGGAAGCCCTTCTCCTGGGGTCACATGAATTGACATCCCTGGCTCATCCACGGGAGGAAACATCTTCTCTGCACCATATTTTAGTATATATTACATTAATAATTATTGTATACAGTATACAGTATTATATGTATATATAATTGTATATATATAGTATTATATGTATATACATGTGTTTGTGTAAATGATTGTAAATTACAAAGGTGATGTTCAAAGCCCATAATTTTATGAAACGTTTCTGTACTAACAGCATCCAACAGCTGTCTACCAGTGACATCACACATGCTCCCACTTGCGATATAGTTGCATTCAAGATGCGCAAAACCCATCACTCCTGCGAACCTGTATACCACTCCAAATTGGATGGGAAAATCAACAGGGGTTCCTGCATGGTTTAGACTCACTCCAGGCTAGTCCTTGTGCTGCCCTTCATGCGCTGCTGACACGAAGTCTTCAGCAATGGCATCCAAGTCTTCAACAGTCAAACCTAGTGGACCCATTCCCATTGCTATGCCGGGATGAAGTTATCTATAGCTATATAGCTGATTAGTGGGTGTAACCCACTCATATAAATATGGTAGGATATGTATACAAGTTTTAAGTGTATAACAGACTCATACTGCTGGTGCTGAAAGGAGGTGGCAACCATTCACTCTGCGTAGATCCAAACTCTAGGGGTCCTCTCTCACTATAGCATGTGGCACATCAAAAGGGGAAAAACAAATGAGGTATATAGAACCCCTGCGCTTATTGCACCTGTCAGCCGTGTAGCCTCGCTGAGAGGCTCTGAGAGTTTGAGAGTCCTTTATGACAAAACTGGCGGCATTCCAAAACTGGTTGCATTCCAATCATTTGGTCGGAAATGTTATGAAGTTCCATAAGATGTCATCCATAGTCATCTCTTCTGATCATTTTGGGGATGTGAAATCCCAGGCTACCCGCAACCCATCCTGGCTGAAACTGAGAAACTCTCCGACAGAAGCCGGTCCCTCCAAGGACTTGACCAAGAACCTGGCAGGTTCCCAACTGAACATGGCCACGAGAAAGTAAGGTCACCATAAACGAGCGCATCCTGTACAGAACAACCCTTTGAGGACCACTAGGATGCATGCAAGATCATGCAAGGACCCTTCTCCCTAATGTTGCACATTATGAGTTATGCTTAAATCAAAAAGTAGATACAATACACTGCAATACACTCCATTGATTTGTTATATCTGCCGGATATGGAGAAAACTGCCTGGCCCCAGCATGCCAGGAGCCCACACCTAGCTGTCCAGCGCTGGAGGAGATCCCAACGGATCTGGACTTGGGCTTCAGGAGGGGCTTTAGCACTTGCAGCATCCGCTTGGTGCCGTAGTAGTTCACATCCTCAGCTGTGCAGCGGCAATGGTGGCTATTACCATGGGCACGGTATAGTATATACACTGATACCCGTAGAAAATACTCTCAGAAAATCTGCTATGATCCTGCAAGCACGTAGATCCACATACAATATCAATCAATATCATAATTACATATATATATAGTTAATTTGACATAATTTGACTACAATCATTACGAGCTTTCCCAAGGATCCCGAATCACGATGCTTGTGCGAACAACCATTCGCCTGGGATGGGAACTGCCACCAAGAATCAACGGTTCGTCGCGCCTGCTCTTTGAAAGGTGTCGGATCTGACAGGGGAAACGCCATCCCAGCATTGTTCACCAGCAAATCGATCCCACCCAACTCCGAGATGAAATCCCGCAGGTCTTCAACCGACTTCGCGTCAGAAATGTCTAGCTGGTGAAATAGCACCTGAAGAAGCGCAACTGGTGCATTGTACAAAAAGCAATCACTTGGTGATACTTGCATATATAGCTTTGTTATGACTGGTATGATGTGACAAAGAAAGAAACCAAAATAAACGAACAGTGTTTCAACCGCACTCCTGCCTTCACCCTCTCTCCAACTTCAGTCTTCAGGCTCTCAATCGCTTTTTGGCCCATTTCAGGTACTCGAGCAGTCAATACCACACTGCTGCCTTCAGGTAAGCGATGAGCTAAGCCACGAGCAATTTCATAGCCAATGCCAGGGATGCGATTGGCACCGGTGACAACAGCAACAGACATGGCTCAATAAGCTGGGCTAGTGGAAGTCAAGCTCCGCTAGGGATACAGATGCAAGCCTCTTGTTCTGGCCAATACACGTGTCAGGACACATGTCAAGCCTTGAGGATGAAGTTGTACAGACCCCTCCAAAAAAAGATTGCACATCATTGCATGAAGTGTCATTTCACAAGCTCAATGAATTCTGTTTGTTAGACATTGCTTGCAGTGGGCAGCCATCTGGTTCAACATGTTCAACAGCTACAGTAGAATCTCACATGAAACTACCACAGATGTTGGCATGGCCTCACATGCCCCTGGTAAGATATGTATTGAACAAAATTTTGATAGAACACCTTCCAGTTCCACAGATACGGCTGGATAAAGTACCATCAGCACCACAGGGATCAAAGAATTGGGCAGCTGAATTTCGATGCATTTGTTGCCAAAGCCCTGTCTGGACATTCCTATGATTGTTGGTTATATACCCAACTCCATTGATCACGTCCTAAGTTTATTGACCACAACCCAATATACATAATATACAACGTATTCCAATGCTACCAAAAACAGGAAAATTGCTACTGAATTCCGGGTCTTTGCTGGGTTATTTCGGATATTTATTGGTAAGAATAACTATTTTCCTGAGTTTTGTTGTCTTTAATTTCTTTTAATGACAGTACTTGGGAATTCCATTGCCAACCTCAAGGGTTTTTTGCCCGTGACCCGTGGATTTCCACCAGACTTTGGGTCCCGACTCCAAAGGCCACATGGGCTTCGTAAGATGTGAGCCTTCGGATTTCGGCAGGGTTTGGGGGGGACAAATGTGGGATTGGAATCGTTTGGAACCCCATGGAACCCCAACAACTTTGGATTGAACCAATAAAAACGTGAGCCAACTTACCAACAAACTCATCAAAATATAGGATCCAACCGACAAAAACAATGGGATCAACAAAATTGGCGGTGACATCAATTACTTGGGGGTTAAAACAACTCAAAGAGACATGTAGCCCACTATCATGTGCTTTCTCAAAGAGCATGGTCTCACAAATGACTATAGCACCCCGCAAAATCACCAACAAATGGAGCAACCAACATGAGGGATTTTGCCAATCTTCGACACCCAATCTTTGAAAAACATTGCAACTCCTTAAATGATGTCCTTGTCATTAAAAAAAATGTGAGACTCGTGTGAAACTCCTGTACTCCTGTGAGACTAAAATTCATTCAATTGCCCAATACTTCCGAAGTATTCCCATCTTGCCAGATCTGCCAAGGCACATTGGTTTCGAGTAGGCACTACTTCCCCAGTCCATGGACAGACGCGGGCAGGCGACTTGCACCCATGCGTCGACTGTGGACCTGACCGGATGAAATGGATGACATTTGAAATCATCCAATTCCTTGGGCGAAGAGATTTTGACGTTTTGAGGATTCGAATGGATTAGAGGTGATTTTTTCAGCATGTCACAGAGTATCACAGAATCATCCCCAGGACAGCATCGTAACATCCCTAGCTGGGCTCGTTGCGCCCCAGGATCCCAGGCATCAACGCCAGTCGTTCCGGTGAGATCTCCGAGAGGAGGATCGTGAAATGGGCCACACCTGAGCCGAAAAAATGGATGGACGAATGGATGGTTTATGCATTAAAAACCGCAAAAAACATAGCATGCTGTGAAAACAAAATGACAGACATCCGAGAGCCCTACTATTTTCATTATATTTCTCACTTAGGAACCTGGTGCAGAATTCAGGGGCATAGATTCATACCTAAGCCCCTGGGAAATTGGATCACTTTAGATTGTTTTTATTGCTGCAGCAAGTCTGCATGAACAAGTTTCCTGATGTACTGTATTTCAACTCACCATCAACTCACCATCGCTTCAACAGGATTCAAAAGGTCCTAGTGCAAATGTCAGTGATTGAACCGCGTTGGAAAGCTGAGTCAAATGTCGTGAAATAATGCCTACAGCCTTTAAAGATGAAATGTAGTTTCACAAACATGATCAATCTTGTGAGCAGGGGGAACATCCTGGGATGCGGCATCCACCGCTTTTTGACACTGGCAAATATGCTGGCAACATTCCAATCTGCGTTCTTGTGTCCTCAGTTTCTTGAGTTTTACCACAATCAACATAACTCATTTACTATGTTGTTTAGATCGCTTTGTTGGTTTGATGATAGTGTTGCACACTCGTTGTCCCCCTCAGAAATAGTCATGGTTTTTGCATGTTTTTGCAATGTCAGCTCCCCATCTTTGTTTTGTCATGTTTTGTCATATCCCAATTTCAGCGCCTTCCATGGCTGCCCCGCCTCGGTGTTGCAACAACTTTTCGATCTCCTCCAGAACTCCCACGCTGCCTTGTCGTCCCAGCGTTCCAAGCACCAGCCCCACCTGAGGGAGAACAGGTGTATAATGGGGCCATTAAATTGGTCCAAAGTGGGTCCTATCACTATGATTAGATTATAATATATAATATTAATTATATAATTATGTGCATACAATATATGTATATATATATATATATATTATATCATATATGGTGGATTATGTGGTGGCTTGTACAATAAATGATTGCAGTACTTTGAAAAGCATTGAACTGCAGTAAGGTTCTGGAACCGAACCGGAACCGTGGAACCGAACAGTAGAAAATCAAATAGCCTATGACCGTAGGAACCGTGAACCGCTGGAACCGTGTGCAAAACCGAATTGGAGGAACCGGAACCGTCTTACCCTCCCCCAATAAACTGATTTGAAAAGTTGGAATTGCTTTTTGAGTTCCATGAAAAAAGCAAATATGGGTTTCTTCATAATAAATTGCATGCATTGACAATTTCAGGAAGCTTTGGTTTTCCGAGTTCAGCTCTCTCCGCTCTTTGAAAGCCGCTGCTCATGAAACCAGTTGCGGGAAGCAATCTGTATGTGCTTTTCCGACGCCGGAAAATTCCAAACACCGAACCGAACCGAAATCGACCAGGAACCGCAGGAACCGCAGGAACCGCAGGAACCGCAGGAACCGAAACCGAACATGAACCGAACCGGGCCTATAGCAAATACTAGAAACCGAGACCGAACCGAAGCGAACCGAAACCACACTGGAACTGGCCAACTTTGTGGTTCAAGAAATTGGAGCCATGCCTGGTGTATTTTCAGCAGGGTGTCAAGCTCCATACTACAAACTAACATGGTCCAACATGTTGAACAGAATTGAAACATTTACCAACTAGTAGTGACTAGATGTGACTAGGCAAATCAACATCCAGGAAAATCTATCTGTACAGAGCGTTGTGAATCATGAAAAAGGCCGTGAATTGGCGCTGCACTGTCTTGACTTTGGGTGCTCAAGTAGCACAAAGTCCCTAATTAGTGGTTCTATTATGTTCTATAATTATATTCAAAAGATTTCAAAAGGGCATAAATGATCCCGGCCACATCAGGATATGCTTTGAGTTGGGCCAACTGGTTTGTCACTAGGGTCGCGAGCCCTATACGCCTGTTCTTTCCGGTTCTAATGGGTTGTAACCGAATCGTGGTGATGATGGTGATTTGAAAATTCCAAGCTACTGGTATCCAAAACTATTAGATATTCGATGTGTCGTCATCATCATCATCATCATCATCAGAATCATCACAGCTGACAAACTTCTGGGTTTTCCTGACTAGCCGTGCGTCCTTGGCGGCGGCAATGGCCGCTTTGCGCTGCACATGCAGCTCGTTGTGCGCGAAGCCTTCGCGCCTGATGGCTGGAAGTGTGGAGGAAATGTGGTGAGAAGCTCAAATTACAATCATACAACACTCCAAGAATAGTCCAAGAATAATCCAGACAAACTGTGTTTGGCCAGGGATTTTCTCATGTAATTAACATGGGGATGGAAAAAGCATCAAGTCTGCACAAAACACGCTACGAAACCTTGACCAGGTTTTCGACGCAACTGGAGCAACTCGAGCCGGGGCTGCGTCAAGGTGAGGCACGCGGGATCGTAGCGATAAAAATGGCCTTGTACGTGCCTGGCCGCTGGCCGCTGGCCGCTTGTCAGCCAAGGGGGTCCAAATGGTCCAATAGATCAAAGATTCGATGCGCTGATTCTGTTCATTACATGTTATCACAATGTTCATTCATTTTCATTCATTTTCCATAATTTCTGGAGAGAGTAGCATCCAGAAGGGTTTCAGGATGACGAGGTTTTCTGTTTGCCTCTCAGGAATAGCTGGTATGACTGAAGCCACCACAAATCGGCTTCAAAAGGTCAGGCAGGCGGATTTTGGATCATGGCACTCTCCAAGTGAAAGCGTCCGTCGCAAACAAAAATGACCTCGAATGGGAGAGATGAACTCTAAAGTTCGGATTCATGACCAGTTGATGCAGCCCCAACCCATACATCATGGGATTCACAATGGCCCAAGATGAATGATTCTGGAATGTTCTGGATGTTTATGGTATTTTGAATATAATCGTGACACGCTTGCCCGTCATTCATGTCGACAAAAGGTCCAAAGTCTCGTGGACTTGCAATGACTTGCACCTCATAGAAACTCATGGAGTTGTTTGACACAGGAACCATGTAGAGTCATGTAGAGTCGCGAACGACACTAGCCATGCAGGAAACAAGATGAAACAAGCATATAATTTGGACCACCACTGCTTTCTTATGGGTCCCATAGGGTCCCAAAGCTACCATATCACTGAGCTCCCCTGACCGCATCCACATCGCCAACCTTTGGGGAGGTGCAGCCCAACGTCTCGCCGACGCCCAAGGGCTTCACCTTCTGCTTTTTGCGATGGGATCCAGTGGTAGAAATTCTCGAAACATTCCAGATTTATCGATTTATCCAGATTGTGTTATTCAAAACTTTCAAGTTTTCTTTTGTCAGAGTTGAGCTTGTTTTCTTCGTGGAATTCCAAAGTGAGGGTCCTCTCGAGATTGGTAGGTCTGCAAGAAAATCACGAGCACGCCTAACTCTTATATTGAGTTCCTTTTCAAACCTTTTCATTGCCAATTCCTGACACCATTACGATCATACTTCTGCAACCCTAAACATGCCAAAATGCAACAGCCCATAAACATAGCAACGTGGGCTGCTCCTTGAACATGTAGATCACTTAGTTGCAGGTATTTGGAGGGCGATGAAGGGTTTTGAATTGTGTCTTAATTCCAAACATATTGGTTGATGACATTCACTTTTGTTGGTGCTATCCCCATTTTTATTCATACATGTCTCAAAGGCATCTGCACTTTGGTGGTTATCCCAGTCGGTCTTGGAATGTCTTGGATATATGGTGTATAGATTCTGTTTTATTCGTTGGAATCCTGCACAATCTGTACATTCTCATTCCACCCCATTCTCTACTCTGTCCTCCCTGTGTATCGCCTGTGGAGCTGCAGTTTTTCCCTTCTCATCTGCCTCCAAGTGTCATCAGCAGCTGTGAAAACTCGTTGGTTTCAGCATCCAGACAAAAAATGGCCATTGATGTCCTCACTGTCCCACACGGATTTTATCCGATGCTTGTGTCAAGGCCATCAATCACTATCAAGTACAAGTAGCACCAACTCCAACCTCCTGTCGGAGCTCCTCAACTGCCTGCGACGGCATGTAAAATCGGTGGGGGGCGTCACAGAATATTCCAACCAGTTGCATGGCTTCCAGTGGGTTTCCAGCCTCCAAAATGATCAAACCATATCAAGCCCATGCACTCATGGAGCGGGGGCTGGAACAACACCTCTTGCCATCAGTCATCTTTGATGTGTGACCTTCGAAACCCACACTGCAGAAGCAAAGGCCTCAAGGTAGAGAAACTGAACTTAGCTTTTCTGGACACTTGAATCTTGATTTCCTGAAGCTTCTTTATTGGTTCCCATTCCCCTGCAGCCTGTAGCATTCCAGACGAGAACTGCACACTGCTCATGAAAGCTAAACCTCGTGGGCGAGGTGAGGCTGGCTCTTCCAAGTAGGGAGGTTTGTTGGAGCATGGTGGAGTGACCCGGAATCACCAAAAACAAACATCTGCCTGAAGTGATGTCGGTGCCTAAGGTTCTGGATGTCTGGCAGAAGTTTGCAACAGGTGGCATGCTTTGTTCTTTTGCGAGGTTCTGTGAACCGTCGCGATAGCGAACCCCCTTCAAATTCGGATTGATATACTATGAATTACCATGATATACCATGATATACGTATGCCTTCTTCAAAATGGTTGAAGATGCCAGACATTAGAATCACAGGTAGGAAACCTCACAATTCATACACTTTCATGGGCACAAGGCAGATGTTGTGTCAAGTAGTATGTACCTATAACATACTATAACTGTTCAAAGCGATTCAATGTCACACTATGACTGCGAAAAAACGAGCTTTTCTCGCACTATGCCACTTTGTTTGATGCCTCTTTACAGGATAGTATATCCAGTACAAGAGCTTGGTAAGCAGACATGCTATCAAGATCATCAAACATCACATGTGATACGAGTACCCACAATCCTTACTGTACTTTCCGCCATGACCCTCAGGAACCCTGACGCTTGTCAGGTGTGAAGTTGTGTCTCACTGTGTCTACCAGGTGTTCCACATCCACTTCCACCTGCGCTTTGGAAGGGGAGCTTCTCGGGGTGTTTCACCGGAAAATTTCACCATGTTTCAAGAAATCTGCTAGTTGGTCATCATCTTGCTCATTCAAAATTGGCCATAGGGATTTCGATTTGTTGGACCTAAAAAAATATTCTTGGTGACCAACATTATCATATATTGATCATATATATATATTCCAATATCTGTGTTGAATTGTGATATTTATGGGTTTATGTATGATATGATGGTTTATGGCTTACATCCCCAATTTCAATCAATGTTCATGGATCATGGTATATCTTGATAGTATATCTCCACCATTTATGGCCCAGGCACCTCAACGTGGCAATAGAGCGTGGTCACCGTGGTTTGATCCGTGGGCACCTAGGGAAGGTCGAAACAAGAAAGAAACGGCCACAACCATGGGTAGAACGGCAGAATGTTAGATTCAAATACAGAATATTATAGAAAAACCTGGAATAGTTTAGAATAACTCAGATCATTGGTGGTTTGATCCTGGTTTACTATGTGCTAGCAAGGGCTTAGATGCACTTACCACCCGAATATATGAGACATGTGAACTTGTTTTCCCATTGTTGGCTTTGCAAAAGCCGCTGCGGCCTCAACTACCCACTGCCAGTTGAAAAAGATCAGGGGTCAATATGCTGAAGGAATTCTGGAGATCCTGCACCTGTTCTTTGAAATCAAATTTGTGCTGAGGATGCTGAGGGGTCCCAATTGTTTCAACATACTCAGGTCCCAGGTCAGGTCTGGCTGTCAGATCTGAGTTGCCAGCTAGGCAGGAGTGACCTTGACACGCACATGTCACATGAGCAGATAGCACCCATGATCCCATGAAATATTGACCACTGAGTGATCAAGCTTGGGTGCACCAAAGACTGGATGGTCATGATTCAACACTAAACACTAAACACTAACCCATTTGTTCCGTATTGGAGATCTTGAAAAATTGGAGCATGACCATCTCTCTGGAATACCTTCCTATCTTTGTTGGGGTGTTTCAATACCCTTAAATATATCCACAACGATACTGTAAATCGCCCATGAATATCCATAATTTGTCCAATACAACCCCCATACCATCCTTGAATTGGCCACTGCTCATTTAAGGAAGTAGCCCTGCCCCCCTTGAGCTTCTGAGGCCGCATACCGTAGTGAATCAGAAAATCCACCCCCAATGCTCTGGCCTTGGCAAATGCCATGAAGCTGTTACAATATATTTAATGCCATGATGATGATGATGATGATGATGATGATGATGATGATGATGATGATGCTGATGCTGATGGTAGTGCTGATGGTAGTGCTGATGGTAGTGCTGACGGTGGTGGTGCTGCTGATGGTGGTGGTGCTGCTGATGGTGGTGGTGCTGCTGATGGTGATGCTGGTGGTGCTGGTGCTGGTGCTGCTGGTGCTGCTGGTGGTTGTGGTGGCGGTGGTGGTGGTGGTGATGATGGTAATGATGTAAAAACCACAAGAACATAGAACAACAATGAACGGCGATGCTTTAAATATATATATATATATTTAAATACAGTATTGAGATCATGGCAAATATCAAGATGGTCAGTCAAGGCACGCATGGAAATTTGGGCGCCCAACACCTAGGTCATCGATGCAGCATGCCCCGAAGTTGGCTTCACCGAAGATGGTGGCACTCTCCACCTGTTTACAGCTGGAGCGCCAAGGATTGAGCCATATTGAGCCCGATATAGCCCAATGGTGAGAAGCAAATGCCAAAAATTCTTTGAATTTGGATCGACAATCTCCAAAGTGGATAAACAAATGGATAAATGGGTCTATCATGGTCTGTCCATGTCTATCAGGGTCTATCTATCCCCAAAAGTGTGAACCCAGAATTCACCGTGTCAAAACCTAGGCAATCCATGTATTGGTGATATCCTAAGTTGTCACCCTCGGTTGGCGCATAGCCATCACCCGCAATCGCTCTGGGAAGCCCAGACACTAGGCACGAAGCTACAGAAGATGTCTGCCAAGGCTGTAGCCTTACTGCAGCTCCACAGCCAGGCGATTGGGACTGGTGACTGGGTAACTTGGGATTATAGGCTCAAGTCGAGCTGCTCTACGCATTATTACGCATTCACCACCCAAAGAAGTGGCTAAACAACAGGATTCTCAAGTCAACGTACGCAACACACTTCCGCACAAAAAGACAACAGATATCCACCACCATGATCCCACGGGTTGTCAGGGTGGCTGACCCAACCCTGCAAACCTTCTGGCATCTGAAGACCTTGGTATCTTGGATCAAAAGGTGCCATGACATCTGCCAGTTTGGTGATGTTTGGTGCCGTTTTGTTTCTTTACACCTATTGACCTGTTGTCTCTTCTGGTTCTGCGCACCTTTATTTCCAAAGCACTACTTGGCTCTTGCTTGTCTGTCAACGACAATCCCTGACAAAGCTGGCGTGGGTCAAAGTCATGGGTTGCCTGTGATCCAAAGGCTGTTCAGCACGGGGTTTCTGTTCAAAATATGCATCTTTCAACTTTAGGGGATCCAAATTTGCCCCATCCCCCACATTGCCATGAACACACTGAGATCCTGACCCACTTGGCGCGCGTTGGCTTTGCGCAGCCTCCAAATGCACCGATGAACCTTTCAGGTGCATAGCTCAATGTACAAGGACGGACTTACCGAGTTGGTTGGTAGCAAAAGGCTATCCATACTACAAAAAATGTACCAAAGTTTAAAATACTGTTCAATTACATGCTCAATTCTGTTGCCCGGAGGACCGTTGATCCATCTTCCGCACACCATACCATCTGGAACTATACCCAATTTCACCATTTGGGTATTACCCACCATTCAAGAAAAAAGGGGAATCCATCATATCCATCATTGGGTTTTACATGATCATTAAACAAAAACGGTGGCTTCCTAAAATCGGGTTACCCCCAAGACATCCTGATTAGATCTACATAATTAGACATAATTAGACCATATTAGTATTGAAACACTATTGAAACCCATGTTTTTGAGGATCCCCCATTTTCAGAAACCACATGAAACCACCAAATACGTCACAGGTCACCAATGGTCACCATACAGCCCAGCTCTGTGCCTCGAAGTCGTGCGTCCTCGGCAGGCTGCCGGCGATCGCCGCGTTGAGCTGCGCATCTTTGGAGATCTCGTCAGGGATGAGGCGAGAGGCCTGAGCGGTAGCCGCAACATGGGGATGAAAAAGGCATGGGGCATCACAAATACTGATTATATACTGATTATACTAGATTATACTGAGTATTGATGATTATTGGTGGCAGTTTGAAGGTTATAGCCGTGCCTGCAATGGACTCTGAACTATCCGGGTGTGGCGATAGGTTTGCTTGACATGTAATATATGAATGAAAAATACTGAAAGGTAATCATATGATATCATATGTATATATTATATAGCTCACAGTAGTCACCCTAATTACTCCACATTATATATATTTTCCTTCCATAGACATCAAATCATCGGTAGCTCTCCCAGTGGCTGGGCTGACTGGGCTCTCCCACAGAGGCCCTGGATCGAAACGGAGGTGCGGCCGGAGTTGGATGCCTCGACGAATAACGGAATAACGCATCAAAAGAACTGTAAAAGAAATCGAAAGGCCCATGACATCCCATGACCCATGACTGGACTGATTTGGATTTGCAATTTGGATCTAAAGCATTTTGAGAATCAATGATATCACGATATCTCAAGATATCTGATGGGTATTAAGTGCAATTCCCCCTGTCATCCCCAATAAGCATCAAGGGTTTGACCGGTTGACCCTTCAACCACTGCTCGGTCCCTGGCTCGCTCTCCGTCGCCGGCGTCTCAGCAGACACCGCTGCCACCGCCGCCACCGGCGCTGCCACCGGTGCTGCCGGCGCCGCAGGCGGCGCCGCAGGCGGCGGAGCGACCTGCGAGTGCCCGGATCAAATCCAGAAGCTCCCCGCTACCCTTCGCCTCTGCACATACACAAAATCTATTGAATCATAAAAAATCAATATCATTTTCACCTGAATTCCTCATACAAGTAATTATGATGACATTCAGTGGCCAATGGGCAAGAATGGAACAGATTTGATCTGAAGCAAGTTGGACTTTGAAACAATGGTGTTAGCATGATTTAAACTCAGCCGGTTCCTTGCGTCCCCTGCCTGACAGGCTTCTTTGGATTCCTCCGCCGATCCAGCCAGGAGATCCCAGATTTCGGGTTCCGGCTCACCTGATCTTGGGACTCACTGTGATGCCCTGACATGTCGAGATGGAATGGGATGATGCATGGAATGAAGATATTATCAATGCTACATTGATGATGCGTGGTTTTCCTCTGGAGATGGAGACTTGATAGATCGATGGAAATAAACAATCAATCCGGCTTCCATTAAATCAAGACAGTTCTTGAGCAGTGAGACGCTGCCGGCTTCAAGGCGTAGAGTGATTGCAATCTCACTATATCGCAGTGGCCTGCAGTTGGATCCATTCTCATCCCATCTCATCCCTATCCGTCTTATGTTGGAACCGCAATCAAGATGATATCAAGATGATGTTTGGGATTGGACCATGGCACCATGGCCTGAATTTGTTAGTGACACTTCTCACCTGGCCTGGTGAGACCATGGTGCTACCAGGATGGCGGCCCGACCATTGCCACTATGCAATGCGCCAAAATCTGAAGGAACTCAGTGGGCCTGATGTTGGGCCTGAAAAACTCTCTTTTGGTATTCTTTTTATCCCTGGAATCCCCTGGAAAAACCATAACCATCCATAACCATCATAAGTAATCATAACGGGGGTTGAGATGTTGCCAGGTTCGCCACACAGTCATGCCAGCCTGAAGACTAAACCTCTGAAATTGGACGTGGCCATGTCGCACAGTAACAACCCTCGTTGGAGGCCTTTCTTTCTGGTTTCATGTGACACTGATCTTCATGTGATTCGTGGTGATTCCATATTTTCCAAAAAGGGCTGCCAAGTACCTGCTTTGATCCATACCCATGGCTGATCTGGTTGTGTTATGCCTGTTGTGAGTCGACCATAAGCCAAGCTGCGAATGCAAACGCCGCGCCATCACTTGATGCATGACGTGATGAAACTACAACGGGCATCGTGATCCAATCGATGTGAGCCTTTTTGAGGCCCCCGGCCCGAACCTGCAAAGATATTTTTGGCACCTTGAAATGTTTGAGCATTCAAGTTAAACCATGTTAAACCCATCTCCAATCGCATGTAATTCAGTACAGCCGCTGGCCTGCAATCTAAAGTAACAGCAGTGGTGGTGGTTGGCAAACTCTGATTCTGATGGCCCCAGAAATTTGAGCGGCGCAAACCTGGCCCAGTTCGATAGGTTATCTTCAACACCTAACTTTTGGGGTGCGTAACGGTGCGTATTCAAGTTCAGAGGTGGCCAGCCATGAATTGCAAAACGTATTCTTAAAAAATGTATAAAAATGTTGTCAGTCTGGTGTTGTCTGGTGACATGTCAAGTTCTATCCTTCTATCCATTGGGACACCAGAGGTCTCGCAAGACCGTTTGCGCTTAGCACATACCCATTAATCATTAATGATTTGAGACTTCAATTTTGGTGCTGGCTTTCTACAAACACTTCACTGTTCAAAACGAATTCGACACCTGCAGCTGACATCCTTGGGAGTCCTCTGCAGCAGAACAGTGCAATCCCTTAAGGATGCAGGTTCGTTGATCCAAACAGAACACGGCTGTGCTTTTATTTCTTGGGTCCTGGGTTCTGTTGGATTGGGGTTCAAGTATAAGACAGCTTGGTCGACAAGTAGCGGGCTGCGGGATCATGCTCTTGGCAATTTGCTTTGGCAACAAACGGCAAACCACAGGTACTTGCAAAACCACTTAGACTTAGACTTGACTCACTCGAAGTAGATTCCATCACCATCACCTTAGCACAAAAGCTGCAGGATGTGTTTCGGCGCAGGTTCAGGATGCTTGTTGTAATCTTGTGGGGCCCCACCAGACCATACAGCAACTGCAACACGACTTTGGGAGCAGTGCCTTCACCGCTGATGGCTGGAATCACAAACTACATGTCGATATGGTTTGATGGACAAAATAGACTGCTGTCGGATGCTGTAGGATGTCCCAATGAAGTCGGGTTGAAACATCCCATTTCTAAGTTACTGCCATCAAATACTTCAAAACTCAGCAGAAGATAGCCTGGTGGCAACTAGCAGGCAGCAAGAATCTGGGAATGTACGCTGTACTGTAGATGGATCTAGAGGATTCATGAAGATTCTAGAAGTGTCTTCAGAATATATAAAACGATGAGCCGCAACCTGGTTCAGCTAATTGACAAGCTCAAACTTGCCTCTCCCACCATGGCTGAGAATCATATCCAGGGGCCTAACTCCAATGAACACGAACTTGCATGTGAGAACCGAATCGTGCGGGTTGTGGCACCTGCAGTCTACCGCTTGTGGCAGTTGCAGTGCTGAAGAGCGGCTGCTCCACTGGACGAAATTGGGGTTGCTAGACATTCACAAAGTCAGGGATCGTTTCCAAATGGTGCGAACCAGACCAGCAATTTTGAATCTTGGGTCTTAATCAAGACGGAACTACTGGTCTGTCGGTCTACAACATATGCATAGAATTGTACAAACAAAGACATGCATGCTGAAAAGATATGTTAAAAGTATGTTGGGATATGTTGGGTGTGGTTTGATCTCTCTGTGGTTAAATCCCGATTAAATCCCAAACAGTCCCAAACAGATTGTGTCCAAGCTCGTGTACTCATATGATATGACATGATATGACTCATATGTAATCCAATCCACAGACATCATTGGGATTCCCTATGATTCCCCGATTCCCCTATCGGGCCCCCGGAACCCACTCAGTGGGCGCTTGGGCTTTGCACCTGCCAAGGCCGCTTCGTCGCTTCCGGCTCAGCTGAG
>Ga0126342_10001537_pt1 | contig 32864 bp, 23 predicted proteins | sample Cyp1metagenome_FD_92528 | JGI IMG/M metagenome (GOLD analysis project Ga0126342, IMG submission 92528) | Coral microbial communities from Lord Howe Island, Old Settlement Bay, Australia - Cyphastrea 1 metagenome | ecosystem: Host-associated > Invertebrates > Cnidaria > Coral ...
GCACACATACCAATGGCAATGGCGCTGGGAAAACAGTGCCTGTGCCAATCTGAGCCGTTTGACAGCCGAGACTCTTCGAGCGAACATGCAGTGAAAGTGCTGCGCCAGAAAAAAACCGAAAAGTCCGATTTTTTTGTTCTCTCCCTGTGGCGAAACGCAAATCCATCAAAAAACAAGGCATCCTGAAACAGCCTCTGTCTACTCCTGGCGTTCACAAAAGCGTGCTAATACAACTGAAAAATGATGAAAAAATAAAACACAATGGAATTAGCCACATGTTCTGACCAAACATGACGATGATTGCTTCAAAAGTCCCGCAAATACCAAAAGATAAACATGAATGTCATCATAAAGACTCTTAAGAAAATGCCAAAACACACGCGCGGTAAACCAGGCGCCGGGATGTATATGTATGTGTATGTATGTATGTAATGTAATGTAATGTAATGTAATGTAATGTAATGTAATGTATGTATGTATGTATATGTATGTATAATATGTAACACGCATATATAAATATAAATCATATCGCTAGGTGGCTGACGTTTGCCCGAACATCTGCCCCGGAGGCGGAAAAATATATACATATTGTCAGATATAGTTATTGATATAGATTGTAGATTTGTCAATGATATACTGGAACACCAGAATATGATACAGAAACCGTGTCAATTGATCCAATGATGGTGTGAAATGTAGTGGGAATATCATAGGAATTTGGCGGAAAATGATGATCATTTCCAGAAATCGAAGACCCCAAAATCACCCAAAATGTGTCAATGTTAGCAGTAAACCGAGGATTTTCGAGTTCATACCTCAATGTTAGGAAACCACTATATAAAGTTCTATTTTTAGCACGGGGGATGCTCCATGGATTTTCACATCTTACCAGCTTTGATTGAAGGTACCTAGCCATAGATTGCCAGAGATGTTGGAAGTTGGGATGCTACTTAGCCCCACAATCGATAGATCCGGATCAACATTGAAGATTCCCTGAAAGGATAGATACCTATAGCTTATTTTGAGGTACCCCAGGTGTCAGCATTTTTCTCCCCCAGTCCAGTACTGATCAGTAGTGGTTTCCCCTAAAACTATGTGGAGATGTGGGGAGATGAACATGCATAAATCCCTATTATTTGGGAAAACCAAGGGCATCGGCGTTTTGACTCACAGCCATAAGTGGCGAAACAAATCCGAGCCAAGGCCCCGATTGCCGGAGGTCTTCATTCGTTGCTCGGAGATGCTGAGAACAACGCAACCCCGGAAATACCCTCGGGTAATCAAACGTGGCAATGGAAAATATCCCATATAGATTTTGTTCCATAAAAACGTCCATTTATGGCTGATTTTAAATTGCCATGTTTGACTACCGAAGGGTATTTGAGGTGCTGTAGTGTAATATAGTGTAATAAACACAATTCACAATGAATATGAATTGAGTTTCTTCATAATATGATAGAAACCAATGCAGCAACCGACCATTTGGCAATTTTCCCGAATGCGTAGCAAGGGTTCCCGTTTCACTCTGGGGATTTTTGGGGTTGAGGGTGTGTTTGCTAGACGTTGCGCAACCGTTCGTTCGCCACCGTTCGTATGAGGTCCCTATGGCCGAGCCTCTGGGAGTCCTGAAAAACTAGTCACTTTTGAAGGTTTCAAAGGGCGCGCAACCTCGTTTCGTGTGGCAGGCGTGGCACTTTGACATCGCAACATGTTTTCATGAGGTGACATGCGCAATATGTTCGCCAGGTTTTTAGAAGATTAGTTCAATTTTTCGTGGCAGGCGCATAACTTTGGACGCGTGGTGCATCTTCTTTGTGCGAATAACACTGTCAGGGATGCGTCAAGTGGTGACAACGTGCAAATCGGATGGCAGGCGTGGCACTTTGTAACATGTGATGAAAATTGACGGAAGCCTCGCACGAAACATCGATTTTGGGGTAGCGAATTTTGGGGTTCATGAAGAACATTTATATGTATAGGAAAATGTTGATTTTGGAGCTACCAAGAGTGACAATTTGAGGAAGTCTCGTGCGAAATGCACGTTTTGGGCTTCCAGACCAATATGTCTCATCTCGATTCTCTGATTTTCTTGTGGTGTCGCCGTGTCTATGGGGAAGATGCTTTCATGTTGAAAAGGTTTCAAACGAGGTCATATGATGTCATATGCCGTTTTTGGCAGGCGTGGCACTTCGTGACATTGTCACGTGTCTAAGAAAGTGTCGACAGTCGTTTTGTGTGACAGGCGCAATACCTTTGCAAGGTGTTCAGAAGATGAGTTGAATTTTTCGTGGCAGGCGCAGCACTTTGGATTTTGGAGACCTCCATCATCATTTTGCATGGCAGGCGCAGCACTTTAGACGTGTGGTGGTGCGTCTTTTTGTGCGAGTAACATTGTCAGGGCCGCGTCAAGTGGTGACAACGTGCAAATTTGGTAGCAGAGGTAGGACATCGTGAGAGTTTACACTTTACACTCCACACTCCACACTCTACACTTTACACTTTACACTCCGCACTTTACACTTGACGTTCCACACTCCACACTTTACACTTTACACTCCACACTCCACACTCTACACTTTGCACTCCACACTCTACACTCTACAATCCACACTCTACACTTTACATTTTGCACTCCACACTAGAGACTCTACACTCTCACTTTACACTTCACACTTGACACTTGACACTTGACACTTCGCACTCCACAATTCCCACACCCTACACACATTCCCTACTCAACACTCCATTGTCTTTGCGCTCCCCAGCATGCACTCCACTCCATTCCACACTCCGCAGTCTACACTGGTACCCTGACAGGAGAAGGATGCACAAGACTGTTGAAATAGTTTGTTTCAAAAAAGTGTTTTACGTGACTGCATGTTTATGTGTTTCGACATCTGTACCGTTAACATATGTGTGAGCATTCGGGTTCGTGGGTTGCATCTTGTTTGAAACGGGGCATGCATAAGTTGTCGGCCCAGTAGGGGTGAAACCGGTCCAATCATACGCCATAATTGGGGATGGCACAATTCGTTAGGCTGATGCCGCTAATTGGGGATGGCAAGTTATTGGGTTTCCCACGCAATGCCAATGCCATTGGCCATTAACTTATTATCTTATTGGGGAGAGGGCGGGCCATGCCAATCAATGGTTCACTGTCACTTCTTGGGATTCTTTGTGGTTGGTTTTGTTGAACAGAGCGTCAGCAAACTCAGTGAACATGCTGTCCATTCCTATTTAAGCCTGCGTCGATCAAAACTTAGAGCGGCAACTTTAGGATGGTGACTTCTCTTGCACGCGGGTACACCCCCAATGGTCTATAGTTTATGATCCCCATTGATTGTGCAGAAATATTACCCCCCGTAGTTCCGAAATTTCAAGTTATAAGTTGGGGGGTTCTTAAGATGGGTGATCCCCAAGTCACCATGGGTTTCAATACTGTAATGATCTAATGACTTGGATGATTTGGAGTACCCATATTTCAAGAACCCAAATAAAGTATTCCCTGAATCCATTGGATAATGATGATATGCTCATTAACTATAGATATACCACCTTTTTTAACCCTAATTTTCACCAATATGGAGGTCTCCAAAAATGAGGGTATACCATGGTATACCCGAAAAAAAACATCGATTTTCATGGGATTCCCATTAAAAAAAAAACATCCAGGAGCATCCAGGACCATTGGATACCTCCATTGGAAACCTCCACGGCACCATCTTGGATCCCAGGTTGGAAATGGGACCCACCTGGGACTTCAACAGTTCTGGCTCCCAGCTGGGAGAACTGGAACATGATCTAGGTATACCATTCTATATCCATATTAGATCATATGTGTATGCATAGATATCAGTGGAATATCATAGTGTATTTGTATAGCATATATACATATATATATATATATATTTATTATATGTTTTTAATTGTGTATATATATATACCGTGCATAAACATACTCCAATAAGATCCCAGTCCACTTTTTGCCGGATCTTTTTTTGGTGCCTTTTTGGCATCCCCAGGTCCCAAGATTTGCGTGACCTGTGGCCTGCATTGCAAAGACTGTCCAGGGCATCTGGGGTCCGAAGTCTCAGGGACGGGCGCGATGTGGGGGGACTGGGGCCTGGCCCAAATGGAGGTTACCCTCTGGTAAACTAACATAGCTATGGAAAATCACCATTTTTAATGGGAAAATCCACTAAGCTATGTTAAATTACCAGAGGGTAAGTCATAGGGGTACCCCAAGAGCTATAGATGGTTTATGGTGGAAAATCACGATCCGAACATGAATAGCTAGATGATTTATGATGATTTATGATGATTTGGGGTAGCCCTAAAATATAGGAACCCCCTACTCATCATTTAAATCTACCCTTGATATGTTGGGGATGATCATAATCCATGAACTGGGAACCTCCACTAAGCCCAGTCACGAACCACTTTTTGGGGTGGAGAGAATCCGGATTTGGACACTGCTCAAGTGGTGATAAATTATTACGACCTTACTGCTACGTCACGACGGAAATAGGGTAGCTATCCTCAAAGGACCATCTTTTAGATTAGTGATTAGTAAATTATTAGTTGTGACTTATCCAGAATTATGTGAATATGGACATCAATTGTTTTGGTTTAGTAGTTTAGTAGGTTCTGCAAATCGGTTTTTGAATGTCAAGGCTCCAACGGCGAACATGAAATCTACTGCCACTTACAATGCCGATGACTCGTCAGCTAAAATACAAAAGTTGCAAGCTAACTCCAGCAATGATATGTTTAATCATCAACTCCCGTGGGGGATGATGACCCTACTTCAGGTGTTCATATGTTGTTGATTGGAGCACGCAGGCCGCTGGCTCCTTTCTTTTTGCTGACTTTGGTATCTGGAAAGTGGAAGACTTACTGATATGTTTTTCAGGTGGTGGAACCAGTAGATCATTGATTGGCCCCAAGAAATGTTTCAGAAACAAGAATTGCACTCCGTAAACTCACTAGTGCTTAGATTGGGAGTCATGGTCTTAGATTCGTAGGGAATGGGGGAATGATCTATAGTGACCATTACCCTCCAGTAAATTAACATAGACCCTGCCAGATAGGGGTTGGAAGATTCGTTTCCACTTGCAATTGGTGATTTTCAGGGTCTATGTTGATTTGCCAGAGGGCAACCGTCATCCCATTTCCCATCATTTCCCCATTCCCTACGTTTAGAACCAGTAAATCAATGAGAACATCTTCAGCCATGACCTTAGCACGTCGACCGGGGTGTCCCGAGGCACATGGAATTCCATACACCGTGCCTGGGCTGACAGACATTGGATGACAAGGGGGATACGAAAATCGGAAATGCCCCCAGGACCCTGAGGATTTGCATCGATTGACCGCGAATCCGAACTGCGCAGAAATTTCACTGGCCATAAACCATCATAAACCCACATTTGACCCCAGGTTTTTCACACGTTTCTCAACTTGCCATTGGTTTAAAGATGTTTCAAGGACCAACAAGTCTCAGTGATGGCTGTGATTGCCATCTTTTTTGATCCCCATAGTGATAGAAATTAAACATCCCATTTTATGGGAGGTTAACCCTCAACTGCAGCCCCAAGTACTTCAGGGCTGGAGCTCCAAGGCTCTTCAATCCTTTCATGATGAATCCGCTCTTGAAGCTACTGCGACAGTCCAGGGACTCAGAGACATGGGAGCATCTGAAAGTTCGGGGAGACCCCCTAAATCTGCCATTTCTCCGCCTTTTGTTGTATGTGTTTGAGCCTGGGAGTCTCCCGTCTTGAACCTTGACAATGCAAATCAGTGTAAAGCCCAGCCTATAGCAATTCTGGTAGCTGGCTGTTCTCCGACTGGTGAAATGGATCTTGCAACATGGTGGCTAATCCTTATGCATGGCTACTTGCAGGGTTTCAAAAGAGCGTGCTTAGCGAATAATGAGGTCGTAGCTTTGCTTGAAGTTGGTGCTTTGATCCAGGTTGACCCCCAAAAGTTTGAAGCTACAATGGTCATTGGATTGGTTGAAGGGAAACTCGCAACCGGAAACCCTTGTTTTTTACCATCAAATACCATCAAATATAGAGCTGGTTGGTGCTTTGGAACATGTTAATTTTTCATATATATATATATATATATGTATATATATATATATATATATATTGGGAATAATCATCCCACCTTTTCCATATATTGGGAAGTTCATCATCCCAACTGACTCTTATATTTTTCAGAGGGCTAGGGCTCAACCACCCACCAGATTTGGAGTTTTTCAAAACGTTCAGGACCTGTATGGCCTGCCACAAGTTCAAGTGCCACGAGGTGGGTACCCTCCAAATGGCCATTAAAAAAACCATGGGATTTATGGATTTATCGGGAAAAATGATGATAAACATTGTATAAACCATGGGACATAGGATTTTTTGGGGGCAATTGGTGATATACCACAGGATTTTTTGTTATCCCAAAACTATATAGTAAGACAAACCCAAAAACCAACGGTTCGGTTCGGGTCTTCAAAAGTCAATGTGGGGTGCCAGTTCTGCTGGATGAAATTGATGCGTTGAGATGCTTTTAGCTGGTGGTGTGGGAGAACAATAGTATGGGGATAAAAAAATATTTTAAACCAATAAGACTGCTTGGGACCAGCCACAAGTGGCAAGCAAGTTCAACAATCAAGTTTGAACAATTTCGATATAGGATACCAGGATACTACTGTAACCGTTGTAACGGTGCTTGGTGGTTTCATTAATATGTTTTAAGATGATGATCCCCACTCAGGTCAGACTTCGGATAGGTTGAAACCACCTTTTTCAGTTATGTTGTTTTCAACAAGATCCCCCGCGTATTTTGTTGATTTTTCTATCTTGTTGGGAACCCCAAAAAGAGGATTATCAAGGATCAAATGTCTAACTCCGATAGCTGACACGTACTCTTGGCCATGTCCTGTCGTTGCATAAAGCGTTTGGTGATTTTGCATGATTTTGCGAGCATGTTCACATCATGATTTGGGCCGGTCCTTTGGTAGGTTTTTTGCTCAAAACATTGCAATTTGAGTCGGAAAATGGTGATCACTCGTGAAATTTTGGGGTACCAAATGGTATCCCAATGGTATCCCAATGGTACCCAATTCTTCGACAGGAAGTGACTTCCGCCTTAGCTGGCACCTCAGTCGTGACATGGTGAAGCCAGTAAGGGGATTAGTACAACTCATTACAACTGTCTAGACAACGATATACTATATGTATATGACAGATATATCCCATCTGCTCATATACTATAATACAATCATACATACTATATATATATATACATATATATATATAGAGATTTATGATTTGACATAGTTGGTGACATAGATTTCACCATGTTTGGCAGATCTGACCCAACGGACCCAACGTTTTTCCACGTTGGCGTTTTGAGGTGGAGACCTTGCAACGCTTGCAGCCGGGTGAACTTCCAGCGCCCCTGAACTTGGTGACAGGAAAGTTGGGGGACCCAGGGACCCAGGGACCCGGGGAGTGTGGATTGGGAGGATCTTTGATTATAGTATGGTATAATATATATATATTATATGTTATAGTATGTTATCATAGTATATATAGATGGGATATTGTATTATAGTTGGTATGGATTGATGATCAATAATTTTCAATTGGTAAACGCATCAATTGATTGTCCACGTATTCAATCATATTCAATATCTTTGATGGTTAGGGAGTATGGATTGATTTATATTGATTTACTATTATCCACATGTTCTTTTTAATATTATATATAATATATTATTACTATTATTATTATAGTGTATATATAGATGGGATATTCACAGTTGAATCAATCCATGATTTCTTGTTAATATTCAACAACTTCCTGTTATTTTTCAATGATGTCCCATCAACGCCTCATTAACATCCCAAAGTTTCCCATGACTATCCCATCATTTCGCATCAATATTCCATAGTTTCTTTTTTGTGATGCGTGGTGTTCAAATTTAACAAGGGAACTCGGAGATGTTTCTTTGCTGGGTATTGAACAAATCACTGACAGAATTAGTAAGAAAAGAGTTGGACTTTGATGCACAAAATGACGGTGGTAGTGGTTGGGTGTGGTATAGCAACCCAAAAACATAGAGTTTAGGAAAATCCAGCCCAACTATGTTGTGGGAAAATGTTCACTATTTTGGGATTGGACAATTATATATAATTATCGCTCTTGTTCAAAGAACAATCCCATATTGTAGGACAATCATATGGGTTTTGTCTGAAAATATAGTACCCTAAATCCTTGGTGCATGATTTTTTTCCCTGTTGAAATAACCATTTAGGGTACTGTCTGTATATGTACCCCATGTCCAAACAAACCCATATACACCATCCACATTTTTTGGGGGCCTTGGCATAGATGTCCTTTTCCCATTGGTTGGTTGATTAATAGAGGGTTTTGAAGAAACCCCTTTAACAGGTAAATGATGATAGATGGTATACCAAACCGGCCCCTCTATTTTTACCAAAAAGACATTATTGGGCCTTGCTACAGGTATGTTGTTATTTTTTCGACCACCGGCGCCTGAGGTCTGCGTTCTTCTCAGACACAGGCGCCGATACAGAGGCCTGGGGCCGAATGTCTATGACCTGTCCGCACCGTAGATGATGGTTATATGGTTTTAATATGTTATAACCCAATCATATAACCTTATAATATAATTCCAATGGTTATAATATTATATAGATTACCCAATCATGTAAGGCTAATATAATCATATGTCACTATATTTTATAACCCAGATCATTGGTTATATGGTTATAGGAATATCATTCCCAATGATCTGGGTAAATTATAGTGACCTTATAGTTATAATGATAGGAATTTACAGATCCCAATGATCTGGGTAAATGTTCATTTTTACCTCACTGTGAACTCACTGGAATCATGATATTAGTAAGGCGGAATGATCCCCAATATAGCCTTGTGTCAGGTCAGTGAATTATTATTCTGGTTGGTGGTTTGGAACATGTTTTCCGTATATTGGGAATAGTAACCCCAACTGACTAATATTTTTCAGAGGGGTTGAAACCACCAAGCAGTATAATTTGCCCAGAATGATGGTAGTAAAATGATAAGGCAATGCTACGTATGCTTAGTATATTCAACTGTAATGAAATCTGCAATGATGGTTTTATTTATAATCGCAGCCCAGGATCAATCAATCCCTAGTTTACTCATTGGGGGTACCATTTACAACGGGAAACATCACTATTTTGGGATCTCCCACTATTGACAAACTAGGGATTTATTCAGCCGGGGCTAACATTATAGGAGTATCATCCCCAGTAATGATGGTAATAAAGGGAAAAATGGATAATGATAATTATGGTAAGTATATTTACCTGTAGTGAAATCTGGAATGATGCTCAGCAAAGGGGCTTCATCCCCAGATTTAGGCAGATTGAATTGTAACATTTTGTCTGAACTGAAGGGCTTCATCCCCCATTGTTGGGCCGTTGGGTTTATTTCAGGTGGGTGACTTATTGTACTTTAGCTCCCTAAGATCCCCATTCCATGCTCCCAATGATGTGGAACTTCCCATCCACCATGCTTTCTCCAGCTCCAGGTCGGGGGCGTCTCTGGGCAACCTACCCGGTAATGAAGTGTTACTCTTTACGAACTGAAAAATCATCATGTTTGAAAACACTAAATCATCGATTTTCATGGGCCATGCCTTCCATAGCTGTCTTAAATCACCGGAGAATGCTGCTTCAGTTTACCCTTCAGCAAACTAAGGTGGCAATGACGAAGATTATCAAGCAATGGATTCCGTAGACAGATTTCCGACTGAAAGTTCCTTTGTCTATCCAGAAAAAACAGGAATCATCCCTGCCATTGGACCATTCGCTGATTTCGTCGGATTTGGTTCCCAGGCCACTCCTTTCTTGGTAGAAGAGCTGACTGAAGAAGGCTCTGAATCTTGCGCCACTTTCGAGCTGGGTAGATATCTGAAGTATCCTGAAGTGGGTGAGGATGCGATGGTTGATTACACTTACACCATCTTACACCCCAAAATGTAGATAATGTATGAATATGTATGATAATGTGCTGTGCAATGTTTTTTATTTGCAGGTCTGTGTGCGTTTGCTTTTTCGGCACACATGTCTTTGTTGATTTTGTTAACTGTTATCGACATTTTAATATGTATCTGTAAATTTAACTGTAGCTACTAGATATCAAATGGTTACGTTTTTTCCCAGATTTTGATGTTGGGAAGATCGAAACCCTAAATCCTTATGTAATTGCGCATAAAAAGCATGGTTTCCGCTTAACATGTTCACTGAAACAAAACCAGTGACTTGTGTATTCCTTGTACTTGTATTTTCCTTTCACTATTACCTGTAAATTACCATAGTTCAATAAATGGAAACAGTTCCAGTTAACTTTCATTTTACACTTTTGTATAGCACTTTACTATATTATATGTATTAATAACATACACTGTGTCATATGTTACAATGATATAGTTCACTGTAATTAAGTAACTATGCCGTATTCCTGAGACTAGCATTAGTGACATACACGAAAAACTCTGGTAATTTCACATAGCTGATGAAAATGATTCATTTATGGATGATTTATACTGCTTGGTGGTTTGGAACATTTCCTATTTTTCCATATATTAAGAATAATGATCCCAACTGACTAATATTTTTCAGAGGGGTTGAAACCACCAACCAGTATATATATATATGTATATATGTATGTATACCAGTCAACCATTATGGTTTTCCAAGCTATGTCAAATTACCGGAGAGTAAACCACATGAAAAACATTCCATTAAAACCTACTAATTCCCATTCACTTCCCATGAAATTCCTAGAATATCCCATGAAATCACCATATTACATGACAATTTATGGTCATTATGTATTAAGAACATTTAATAACCATCATGAATCACCATTGATCACCATGAATTTATAGGCTTTCCAACCCTCTGCGGCCAGGTGTGAAGATCGTTCACGAGTCGATCCGCGCCCGCAGTGTCAAAGAGTTGCAGCAGGACGGAAATACAGCGATCGAACCTGGAAGAATGGATGGTTTTTGTTGCATATGTTTACTGTGAAAAATCAGGATTTAATGGGAATTTACCCATTGAAAATTGCTGAAAACATCTGAAAACATCTGAAAACGTACATTTGACCACTAAAAAATATGGTGATTTGACCATGATTTAAACCTCAAAAAATGATATTCAATCATCAATCATAAACATTCAACCAGTAAAATGTGCGAGGAAAAGTGGATTTGACCATCGGTGTGTTAACCATTAAAAACGGGAGATCAACCATTAAAATGGTTAAAATGGTAGTTGATTTCTTTAAATTTATTAACCATTAATGGTCAACCAACCATATATGTATATATATATATAAAGCAACCATTAAAAACGGACAATGTTCACTATCAAAGTTTGGGATTTATATAGCCATCAAACATGAGTGAGTTAACTTTGATTTAAGCATCAAAATGCTGATTTAACGAACAATCCAGGAGAATAAGTATAGAATATATAACTGCATATGTAGATAAGATCCGGCAGATCTTCACCGGAAACCATGGCGTTTCCCATGAAATATCGGGGTTCCTCTCTTAACTGTCCCTTAAACCAATTGACTTCCCAGGTTTTTCTGACCTCCCATAGTGGTTACCCCTTTGATTTTATCAACCCTGGGGATCTCTCCGGAGATGGTCCGGGGTGGAGGCTGGATATCAACACCTCCATCCCCTTGATGTTAAATACCCCCATTGTACGGGGGGGTGTTTAATGGCAACGGGTGACAGGGGGAAGGGATTACGCTTGGAGAGTTTAGTCTGAACCTGGTTCTTGATTTCGAAACTTCTCCATGTTTATCCCATTTTTTGATCAGCTTCGAAAGGGGTAGTTATGGTAGCGCAACCATCAACCAACTCATTGTTGTTCAAGAACAGTTGGGGGTTTCCTGAAATAGAGCTACACCCAGTCATCATCATCATCATCCATTTTTGTTTGGGATTTTCCATGAAATAAACGATCCATTTGGGGGTACCAGGAAAGCCCCAGTTGCCGCATCACCAGGCCTCTCAGGATTTGGTGGAGCAGTTTACCGAGGCAGGATGGTTTATGGTTTACCTCATCGAAGATGGCCTTAAAATGCCTCGGCTTCAAATTCGGTGATGGATTGTGAAATGAGTGAACAATGAGTGTAATTCGAGTTCTAAATTCATTTTTTTTTGCTATCCAACGTATTTAACATAGTTACTGAATGATTGCGAAATGTTAGATAACTGTGGTAACTTAGGGATGCCACAATTTGCACAACCGATCTGGCGGGAACCTGAAAATTGGGATTCCAAAAGGATTTTGCTCTTAGCTTTGTGAGTTCCATATGAAAACCTGGAGGTGGAAGGGAATGGTGTGTTTTGCCAATTAGAGAACGGCTTTGAATTAAGCAGAATGGAGCCTGGCCAGCAAAACAGATGTAAAATTTGCTTTTAACAACAATAAAGGCTTGACCTCATTGTCACCTTGCCAAACCTCTGTAGATTTAATCAACCACTCCAAAATGGTCTCAACGCTGCATGATCCCGGTTCTATCAAACGGTTTTCTGAAGATAACCAAAAAGTCACATGACTCTGCAGAACAAGTTTGCTGGTTCCATCAGGGGATGTTGTAGGTATAGTGATTGGTTCAACTAAGGTAACTGTAGTAATTAATAATAATATGTAATAATCTATATTAACAACATGTTATGTTCAACTAAGGTTAATATAGATACATATAGACATATAGATACATAATGTTTTTTCTTCAGTTGTATGTCAAGGGATGGGAATGTCAACGGGTGGTTTCAAATGGCCCCCGCTTTTCCCCAGATATGAGAGATGATTGAGATCAATTTGCCACGGCATTTATATTAGCCAAGCAGGAAAAAGTACAAACACATGTGGTATTTTGATGTATTTTGCTCAGGTGTCCCGAAAAAAACATATCCTTGTACCTTGTGCATGAAGACACTCACCACTTCGAATGAGAATTCTGTTTGAACATCACCTTCGTTGCCGCTACCAATGCTGGGCAAGCTCTGAACCCAAACAATTTATCCCGGAGGCCCCCATTGATGGTGAATTTCCAACGTTTCTGTTTGGTTTTGGCCAATTTTCTGTTGAATCAAGATCTTCCAATGTGTTGGTTGAAAATCGAATCTACCATGTTTATCTAAGGTTGTCTCAAAACATGGGGCCACAAAATCCCAGGGTCCATCATCGTTTTCTTCAGCGAAAAGTGCAATGTTGCCGTATCCCTCATTCTAGACAAGTTCAACTATCATATTCAATAATATGGTTGAGTATATATATATATATATATATATATATACAATTAATAAATACATATATATATATATATAATGATATGTATGTCACACATGGGATTGCAGGGGGTTGTCTGAAAAGTATTGAAAAGTGGGTACCGTACCTCATCCCACTGGTTTATCTTCATGTTCATCATAAACGTGGCCATGAATAGGGAGTACTCCCTCGCATGTCCGCAGAAACCAACAATATATCTATATATATAATATTATATATATATTATCGTCCTGAAGTAGATAGAATGTTGAATTTCAATGATATTCCAATTCTACCGTTAAATCCATATTCTATGTACTCTAGGATTAATGCATATTCACCCTGGAGTAGATATAGATTATGTATATGAATAGATACTCCAGTAGTACACTCCAGTATAAAATGTGGAAAACCCAATCACAAACCACCCCCAAAACATCATCAACGGGTGGGATTTCAACCATCCCTAAATGGTAGGTCCATGACAGTGGGTTTGCCTAATGTCTTATTAGATATATGAATACATATCCATGTCCACCCAAAGTACTTAATAATAATATACCATTATATATAATATATATATATATGTTATTAACATGACAATAATAACAACAACAATAGTAATAACAAGAACAATTATGTTTATAATATAATAACAAGATTTATGTATTATCTCACTATAACTTTGCATCAAAGTCTTTGTCTCCATGCCCCCAAGGCGCGGAATGCGGAAGCGAAAAAAAGCACCAGAGAAATCAAGATACTCGGCTCTACCAGCAATGAGTTTCTATGGGGATTGTGAAAAGGGGGTTGTACTGGGGATGATGCTAGTAATCCAATATATGGGTGTATAAACATGTAGATATACATATATTATATATATATAATATTATGATATGCACCCGGACAAGTTGTCTTGCAGGCGGAAAAAAGTCATATTATGATATAGTTTGATATAATTGAGATGCATTTTTAAATTACACTCTGGTGAATTAAGGCAGTGCTATTGAAAATCATCCTTTTCAATAGGTAAATCATCCATTTACATGGATTATGTTCCATAGCTATGTGAAGTTGCCGAAGGGTATAGCACTTCCCAATAAGATAGAAAAACTTAAATTTACCATTACATGTTGGGAATGGATTCTGACCAATCTTGTAGTTGGGTGTGTCCCGAAATCGTGGATTTATTCTTCCTTTAGGGCCATCGTTAAGGGGTAAGTGATCATCAGCCATGATATTTTTTTGTGTACCCTACGTTCAGTTCAACCACGAAGTTTAGCACCACTAAGGTATTCCGATGAATTCACTGGGGTCATTTCTCGACTACGTACTCTTTATAAACATGTAGCTAATGTAGCTTTGTATCTCCACCAAATGAGAACCAATATCAATTGACCATGATTTTCTTTTGACTGGTTCACCAAGTTGGGAACTTCCACTCTTGAGAAAAAAAACTCTTTTGCGTGAGGACTCCTATGGAAGCTCCTGAGGTCCTAGGGCAGTGGAATCTGGTGGCGCAGGTGGACTGTTGTGTGTATATGACATAATATATATATATATATATATATAATATGTAGATAGGGGTACATCAGCGTAGATTAGAGTAGATTGGATCATGTAGATCATGTTCAGGTCGTTTGTCACCAAGGGATATTTATGTGCCAATGTGTTGCGCCATTGGCTTGATGATCTCCCCAAAAAGTTTGCCTCGCTGGAGGACGCTGCAACCATCGAAAAGATCCGGGCCGTAGGGTCGCTCAGCTGGGAAGCAACCGGAGTTATATAGAGAATATCCCCACTGATATGGGATTCTATGGGTTATTAATGTGGATTCTAAACCACGGATCGTGGGATGCACATACAAGTAGCCTTTGGGGTATGATTTGGGTGGTGAAGTACCGAAAAGGAAGTTTTTGGATCCATAGGGATTGTATATTATTGCGCATTTAGATCATTTTAGATCCATATGATTGTATGTTAAGATCTATACATAATATCTACGGCTGTACACTAGATGTGAGGCGTTGAATTGTCGACAGAAAAGTGGAAAATCTACCATGAACTCACCAAGTGGTGATTTTCCACTATAAATGGTGATTTTCCTGCTGCTTCTTGATGGCTAAAATGGGTCCTCATTTTTCGCTCGATGGAATGGCGCAACGATATGAGAAATGGCTATGGGGCTGGGCTACAACTATACTCCAGGGGTTGATCATCATCCCTATGAAAATTTGGATACCCTCTGGAAAACATACAAAAAACGACGGAAAAGCACCATTTTTTATGGGTAAATCCTCTATAACATGGCTATGTTCAATAGCCATGTTAGTTTACCAGAAGGTAATTTTATGGAGTTGCTTTTCCCCCATTTTCAGACACACAATGATCCATAGGGCTATGGGTTGAAACATGTCAAAACCATGAAAAAAAACTGGTAAACATCAAAACAGGTACTGTAAGATGAATGGAAGTTCATCAACCCAAGTTCAGTGGCATCAAAGTTTGAACCCATTGAACCCATCACCAATAATTGGATAATTGGTTTACGGGAAAATCAATCCATTGGTACAGCTGCTCTGATGTAGATGCTGCCTGGAAATATATGGAGGTTTACGAAGTCATAGGGCTATCCCCAACATCGTTCTAGTGTGGATGAAAGAAATCCTGCACCAGTTGGTAGATGGTTTACGCAACTATACACCCATTACTTACCTCGTTGGTGGTTTGGAACATGAATTTTATTTTTCCATATATTCGGAATAATAATCCCAACTGACTTTTATATTTTTCAGAGGGGTTGAAGCCAACAAACAGTTACAGTGTTTTATAGTTACTAGTACTTATCAACTGGTGCAGGATTTCTTCCATCCACAGTATGGTGACTTGGGGACCCCCCCAGTTAAAGAACCCACCGTCATATGAAGTCACCTGGAATCACCTGGAGTTTGCTTCAGGTGGTCGCTCAGTTCGCCAAAGACATGCCCCTGTCGTGCGTTCGCTGCAAGGTGTCGGCTGAGTTACAGTGTAGCCTCAGTAGCCTCTGGTAATCAATCACGGCTAGGAAATCACCAATTCTTTTTATTCGATGATTTTCCCATGTTCATCACTGATAGGGATAAAATCCCAATGTCTTCCCAAATGTCTTCCCATAGTTTCCGATGTTTTCTCCCATGGATTTATGGGGCATATTTAGTTCGCCCACCTTCGGCTGCAGGTGGCGCCCAAGTGGCGGAGGGAAGGCTTCGAGTCCTTCTTCGTGAAGCCTGACAAGAAATCCAAGGAGACATGGCTATGGATCAATACCCATAACGTGGGTCATGCGATGCCATAAACCACCCATGACTGGGAATGGTAACCACACAACCTATAAAAATGGTGAAATTGGGATGGTTTATGACATTGTTTTACCCACATTAGATACAATTTCTTAGGGGATGAAGATCCATAAATCCCAATAAATCCCAGCTATTTTGATGCTAGGGTTTTCCCAGCTATTTTGTGCTATTCTTGATTTTAGCGGTGTTAGGGGTTTTGACATGCTTTGACCCATCCCCACATGTTGGTTTGTCTGAGAATCGGATATACCCCCCAGGTTATGGCATTTTCATAGGGAAAATGGATGAACATGGTGACAATCCACTGGATTTAGAGGTACCCTATTTAGAGACAGACATGAGCCATTGAAAACACCCTGGTTGACTGATTATTCAAAGGGGAGTAAAAACTACCGGGGAAAATGGGGATAATCATAACCCATAGTAACTAGAAACATATCGTGGAAAGATTAATGGAATAGTTATATGGAAATTTCATGAACATGTATGAACATGGAATAATTGTGGAATACTGTATCATCTCCTTGAAGTACTGATGTGATTGAGGGGTTGAAGAATCATGGAGAATCATGGATTTGGGATGGGATTTCCAGAGTGAACTCCTACACCAGATAGGTGGTTTATCCCATTATATACAGGGTTTCAACATGTTTCAACATGTTTCAGGTGGTGCAGTGGTGTAGGATTTCTTCCATCCACAGTATCACCATCAAAAGAAAATATGAGGTTCATAAATACCGAAAACGGAAATTCGGTGGCGAACTGATGAGATGTACACCTGAAGGGAGATGTGTGGATACCGAGGATACCTAGTGCGGGGGCGAGTTTGGGTTTCCATACTTGGACAGGATTGTTCAACACTTTCCCATTTTTCATGATGAATCAACGGGAAATCTGCACGAAACCATGCGTTGTCCCATGAAACATGTTTATGTTTTCCTGTAAATCGCTCTGAAAAAACCATGTGTAAAGATCCAGCTTGGAACTTTTTCCCGTTTTTTTCCACTTAAATTATGGTTCCACTATGTTCCAATGATATAAATTGACCATCCCGGCTGTCGCAGGAGCTTTTAGCGTTGCCACAATACATTCGCGACCTCTTGAGGTGCGCCTCCCATTGCGAGGGATGGGATTCGTCTCTGAAAACCACCATTTGTTTGTAGGTAAATCATCCATAGCTGGTTGGTGGTGACTGGAACCATGGAATTTTATGACTTTCCATTCATATTGGGAATAATATCATCCCAACTGACGAACTCCATGATTTTTCAGAGGGGTAGGTCAGCCACCAACCAGTCATACATGATGCATTTTTATTTTTTGTTGTTCATCAATTGTTCGTAGCTCTGTTAAACTCCCCGAAGCTAATGATAGTGGTTCTGCTGGGCGACGATGATGGGAATTCCCCCAAAGGCAGATCTTTTCATTCTGGTGGCTTGGTTTAGATGCTTGGGATGTAGCTATATGGAAAATCCATCATGCTTAGATCATTTCCTAGGGAAACCAATTGATGTCCATAGCTATGTTACTTTACTGGAGCATATATATAAATAGATATCCTACAATGCTTGGTATAATGCTTGGTATAATGTTTGGTATGATGGGATGATAGTCTATCATCAGTTGGTGGATAACATGGATAATTGATGGTATAGCATGGTATAACGGTATAACCGTGCAAAAATGATGGATGATTTTGCCAATACAGTAAGAATTGGGTATACTGCGCAGTTGGATAATTCTCTATGGTATGTGATGCTCTTTGTTAATTTAACAAAATGGCTATTGAAAATCACAATTGTTTGGTATGTATATACAGATATATACAGATATATACAGATATATATACAGATATGTACAGTAAATGATCTATACATGGGCCATTGTCCATAGCAAAGTGATAGATTGCCAGAGGCTAACCATGGGACATTCGAACCGGCCGGCTGGATGAAGCCTTATCAGTTAGATCTGGCAGTCTTTGAGCAGAAATTGGCAATTGGATCAGCCAACTGGGAGACCCTCTGGTAAACATACAAAAGACTATTGAACATGGCCATTTATAGTTGATTTACCCATCAAAAATGGTGATTTTGCCATAGTTATGTTAGTGTACCAGAGGCTAACATGCAGGGAGCCTTCAGTAGTCTCAGCTGGCAATGGAAATTCGGAATTTGGAATGGAAATTCTTCTTCTAGGCATGGGGAGTCGTTGCCAAATCTCAATGTTACATGGTTATATGATGTTATATGGTCAAAAGCTAGAGCAAAATGATCTCAGATTTTCATAGATTTTCAGGATGCCAATTTTGCCCTTATTTAGCTTGGCATGCCAGCTGCCACAGCGTCTTTCTCGCCCCTGGTGCACCTGGACAGGGACTTGTGGAAGAATGAGGCCCCCGCCTTAAGGCCGTGGGAGGGGAAGATCTGGCAAGATATGGATCTTTCTTCGAAACACTGAAGACGTGGCGATCAAGTGTGAATGTTTATGCATTATTATGAATTTATGAATGATGTTTTTAATTTTGTGTGAAGAAAGGTTTTCTCTTACAATCTCACTATGACCTCGAGTGATTTGGTAGTTGGAGTGACATGTCTTCATCATGTCTCCTCACTAAACATAGGAGGTATCATGACTGATTGATTGATTGGTTGCTACTAAGAGCTTGTACCCCCCGGGTGGATGAATCAGCCAGGCTGAATCAGGTTGTATAATCAATTTTGATGTGCCAATGCTATAGGTTTTCGTTGACCACTTAGACTTAAAAGGCGAGGTGATTACGCCGCTGGATAAGCAGCACTGAGGACAGAACTCTGCAGAATTCTTATGCGTTGATGCGGTTTAGAGCTCAAACATGCTCAAACTACCAGCATGAAACAGTAGAGTATGCCAAGAATGGTATTGCTCCAACCACGATAAGATCGATAAGCGCTTGTGGAAATCCTGAATTCAACATGAATACCATGAATCAAGTAGTGTGTCCCATAGCCGCCTTTCAGACGATCCAAGCTCCCAAAACCTCCGGTAAGTCAAACAGCCAGCAGCGGGATGTCTTGCTCAATACGAAACGGTGAGAACGACCATTATGACCATCTACAATAACCATCAAACATTGACAATAGCCACTAAAGCACCATCTATATATATAATAACCATCAAACAATGAGAATAGCCGTTGTACCCATCTATAGAATAATCCTCAAACCTTAAGGTGTTCCGCCATTGGTGAAGCCATGGAAGCCTCAGACGATTCTCCCAGATCATGGACCTTGCGGACCTTAGGACCCATGAGACTCGCTGTGTTTTGGAATGTTTTGGGGGGGTGAGGGGTAGTGGGATTTATGGATAGAGTGCGATCTAAAATGATCTTGATTTTTCGGGCAGTATAAGTGAGATGGATACTAAGAAGATCCTAGGGCCTAGAACCACTTGGTTCTTGCTTTCTGTTGTCTCACTATCATTGCAGGATCTCTTGAGGGCAATTAATTAATCTTGATTATATAATCCATGGCCCATTTAGGTCGTTGATTTCCCATGGCGAATTTCCATGACGATTTTTCATGGCTATGTTGGTTCACAATGATCATCCCCAACTGACTGGGTGGATAGTTGAATCCGACTGAGTTGTTTGCTTTATTTTTGTGGGTAAAACAATGCCATAAATCAGCCCATGTTTGATGGTTTTACCATGTTTTTACCATGTTTTACCATCCCAGCCATGAAAAAATTGGGGATTTTGGTGGATGGTAAACATGACATTGTTTTGAGCAGCAAAAGATGGCCATTGTTTGGTCCCAAAGAAGATCATCTCGAGGCCCAGCTGGGGTTGGCTGAGGAAGAGGGGGTCCCTTAGGGGCTCCATCTTTACACTGATGTCTGCAGCCATTGGTTTCTTGGCGGAAATTGGGAGAGACCGATGTTTTTCGTGGGACTTCAATGGGGGGTTCCATAAATGGTGGTACCCCAAAATGATGGCTTATAATGGAAAATACCGCTAAAATTGATGATTTAGGGGTACCCCTATTTCAGGAAACCACCAAATGTCTTCAATGGACTTAAAGCGTTCTGTACTCATACCTTTGAATCACTATTGTATCCTCGTAGCCAAAAACCCTGAAATGAAATTAAAAGGGATGAGAACCAAACCTGTTGTTTCCTGGGTTTCCATGGAAAAAAAACCGGGTTTTTCACACATGCCTAGTAAACCATACAATTAGACCTATGTTTTACCCATAGCAACCCATTTTTATTGTTTTTAATGTGGTTTGGATGGCCTATGGAGCCCAAATCCAGGCCAAGTTGCTGAGTAGATCTCCAGTGTGTGTGTGTGTTTCCCCCAACTTGATCCATACCAAGAGCTTCATCTCAGCAATGCTGATGAAGATCGCCCTTTGGATGCGTTGAGAGCTTGAGGTTCTGGCGTGCTGTTGCTACCATATGCTTTTAGTTTGGTTGGAGTCTGAGTCTGCACTTCATGGGCACTTGGACATGTGATGACATATTCACACTAGAGATCGCTGAAGCGACTGGTTGGATGTGTTTGGTTATTGTTTCGGTTTTGGGTGGTCTGAGACTGAGAAACAACAATCTTGGATAAGCCCACAGATGGTCTTAATTACATTCCCACCAGTACCTTTGCCTGATGCCCGTTTTAAGAAATTGAAACACATTTTGAAGTGTCGGTTCAGTCACCAATCCCTGGCAAGAACCAGTTGAAATATATGTGTCATCATCCAGTAAAATGGCAAGATCAAGCACAGCTAGCGGCATCAGCATCATCAGCTGACGTTCCTATATAAGCATCATAAATCAGTTTTAGATTCCATTATATACAGTAGATCCCCAGTTTCCTATGGTTTCCTATCATCATCTATCATCATTGAAGTATTTTTCACACCATCTTCCCGTGGTTTTTCACCATTGTCCGATCTGAAGGCTCAAAATGCCTAAGGAGTGCCCATTGGCATTTTGACGTTGCTCTTCGGAACCTACTGTCTGGCGACCTCCTTGCGCTTGATCATCACCATTTCGCACATCACAGGTGAGGACCTTGCGCAGGGACTTGGTATGTCGCAGGATCCAGGAGATGATGTGGGTTTGATGAAATGAGGACTTACCCTCTGGTAAACTAACATAGCTATTGAAAATGGCCATTTATAGTGGATTCTTCCCATTAAAAATGGTGATTTTCCATAGTTATGTTAAATTACCAGAGGGTAAAATGATTTGACCTTGTGTACATGTGGCCGTTGGATGATCTTTGATATTTTGGGATAGAAATTCACTTTATTGAACAAAAAACAACAACAACGTGGGGGGCTATGACCCAGGGAACCCGCATTTTCACGGCACCAGGTCGGGATTCCTATGCAAAGAGTGCGATCGTGGTCCTTGGTCCTGTCGCTGGGAGGGCGTTGGCCTGTTTGATGGTCGGCGAAGCCTTGTGTGGTCAGGCACTGGGACAGAGATGGGGGAATCCTGCAGACGACTTCCAGAGGTTTCAGATCTCGGTTGGCACTTATAGGCCCTAGGTAAAACATGGTAAACATACAAAAAGATCTGGAAAAACCATGGTTTTGCGGAAAATGGTCTACAAATGGTGGATTTTCCACATCCATATTCGTTTACAGGAGAGTAGCCCAATTTTTTTTGCTGCCAAATATTGCCAAATGGATAGATGATGAGACATGATGAGACCATGGTGTGTATTTTATGTCTTGATCTAGGACCTAAGATTTATTACATTATGAAGGAGCATAAGATTGCTGCCATGATAGAAAATTTGAATCTATTCCTTTGATCTATAGATTTTATGCAGATCAAAAAAAGACATGAAGACCGTGTCGGCAGGTGTGCAGCCCACTTCAGAAAAGTCCTTCAGAAAAACATCATGGAACCATCCTGCAAACACAACTTTCTACCCTCTGGTAAACATACAAAAAGCTATTGAACATGGCCATAGAAATTGTTGATTTACCCATTAAACATGGTGATGTTCCATAGTTATGTCAGTCCACCAGAGGGTATCTGTTCTGGGTGGGTGCTATACACTTTTGTTCTTCCTACGGTCAAACACACATTCCCCTTGGATCGCCGACTGGCGTCGGTCCATGCCAGACTGGCGAAGTTTCGTGTTGTTGAATGCGATGAAAAAAACTGGCATCGTAGGTACAGGTTCACTGGAACCACATGTCATAAATGCAGAAATATACCATGATTAACCATTATAAACCATCATCAATTTTAGTGGATAGTGACTATTAACCACTATTAATACTGGTTGGTGGTTTGGAACATGTTTTTTATTTTTCCATATATTGGGAACAATCATCCCAACTGGCTAATATTTTTCAGAGGGGTTGAAACCACCAACCAGATTATATATTTAAGATTATTTAAGCGCATATTTAAATGTTGGAATCCGAATGATTAATTTGGAGACAAATTGATATTCATGGACAGGCGTTGCACTCCAGTTGGCACACCATTGTACATATATAATATACACAATAGAGTTCTTTAACCACATTGACAACAAAATGGCAGGTTCAAAGAAATAATGTTTCGATGACTGGTTTGTTCTGTTTTGTCCACTCATTTGAAACACTGAGATGCAAAACATCGCTGCTTCTCACCATGAATTCACTTGCAGGCCGCGTTCATCAAATTTCTCTCAGATTTGTGGCCTCGGGTGCTACCTTTTGCTACTTGACAGGCATGGAGATGAATTACAGCCGTTGCAAACTGATGGATTTCGGTGTTGAATTTGGGGACAGCTATGGTTTGGGGTTCCATTTCTACTAGCTCATTGTGTATGCATGGAAAGCCCGCGATTTATGTGTAATATTATACATATATATATGTATTACATCTGTCAAAATGACTTTAGATCCAAGCGATGATACCCTGGAATCAAAAACAATATAGCTGCTGTTGGAAGATCCTATCTAGGTTTTGACCGATTCCCATATCACAGTTGGTTTACACAATGTTTGTGTAAACATTGCAAACATATTTCCACTAGATCCGATATCTAAGATCCATGTTGGGATTATCTTGAAATGTCAAAAACTATCTCCCCTCTCTTCACTCCGGTCCTCTTTCCACCATGCAGCCAAGGCTTTCGGAGGTTTCTCCAAGTCTCAAATGGCTCTGGTGGTGGTCGCCGCAGCCTTCCCTGCGGCTGCCAGCCGCGACATGTCCGTGTTGCGACATGTAACCCTCATTTCCTTCCTCAGTTTGGCCTTCATGGCAAGTTTAGTGGTTTCTTGGTGGCCTGAAAAACGGCCCAGGGTCCCAGTTGACTATGTTGACTGTTTGGTGGAAGAGCAAAGTTTACTGCTTGGTGGTTTTAAATATCTTTCATGTTTAGACATGTTTAGATGATCCAGTGTTTTAGGGGGGGTGTTTTCAACACCATCCACTTTCCTAGGCATTTTGCATTAATGTTGCATTGATTCCCAACTGGATTCAGATGAGGGCTGGTCATTTACACGCGATCCAAGAACTTTTGGAAAACCCTCCAGGAACAGAACATAGCAATGAGAGATCCGCTAAGAATTTCTAAAAATGGTCATTTGGGGGGTTCCTAAAATTTAGGGTACCCCTAAATCATCCATGTTATGTTCATAGGATTTTTCATTATAAACCATCCATTTTGGGGTACCACCATTTATGGAAACCTCCATTTCTATGGCAACCTCATCTACAAATGGGGGATTTTCCATTGCCCTCTTTGATTACTCAGACAGTAAAAAGATTTGGATCACATGTTCAAAAAAGGCAACGACGACGTACAGATTCTCACTGAATTCAGACAATGAACACCAGATCAAGCATGGTTAGTTGAGCATCCCATCATACAATGTAGTGATTTGTGGGGTTTGATTTGGAAACGAGGGCCATGTTTCTGTTGCTTTTCCACTACAGTGCTACAGCTAATTAGACGCAATATATGTGTTTGTCACACGTGGCTTGCACGTATAAGTTCTTCTCCTCCTCCTCCTCCTCCTCCTCCTCCTCGTCCTCGTCCTCATCATCATTATCATCATCATCATCATCATCAAGCTCAAAACGCAACAAACCACCCAGGTTTGTCTGAAAATAAGGTACGCCAGATTGCATGGTTATCAATGATAAGTGCTAGTTCCCATATGTTCAGCCAAACCCAAATATAACATATACAGACTAATGTGAAGTGTTGGTTAGTGATATCCCATCAAATAGCCCCATCAAAAATCACCATGAATCAAATCCCATCAAAGATCCGAATCCATGAAATCACCATTGTTTGCATCATTTTGCATCTCAACCTCAACAACCCATCATGTTCTCATCATTCTCCCATCATGTTCTCATCATTTGCCCATCATTTGTTCATCATTGTCCAATAATGTGTCCATGATTCTCCCGCAAATTTTCACATTATCATGTTCTCATCATGTTCCAATAAGTTTCCCATCATGTTCTAATCATTTTCCTACAATGTGGTGCCCCGTCAGTTATCAGTTGGTTTCTAAACCCCTTAACTATAGATATATCTACCATAAGTCCTAGTTATTAGAGCTATGAACCCTTCGTTAGCTATCTTAGGGGCACCTTGTATCACCCACCATTTCCCTATCATTTTCCCATGTGTTTTCCGAACGCATCGCGGCATTGTCCGGTCTCAAGGTCACCAGTGCGGTCAGGGATCCAGCGGCTCGAGATCCGGAGCACCTGCACGTGCTGACCTCTGGCCGCGTCTTGGTGGGGATTGCTGACCTCTTACCCTCTGGTTATGTCAAAAAAGCTATTGAAAATGGCCATAGAAATAGTTGATTTACCCATCAAAAAATGGTGGATCTGTCCATCGTTTTTGGTATGTGTTACCAGAGGGGACGATGGATTTCATGGGCATTTCCATGGGGATTTAAGGATTTCATATGATTTAATGACATTTAGAACTGTATTTCATGGTATTCAAAAAGGAATGAATGAGAATGTCATAGGAATTTTATTGGGATTTGAATCATGATTTAACGATGAGTAATGGAATTGAATGGTATCGCTATCGAATAAGGAGTTATTGGGACGATCATTGAATTTTATGGGAATTTAGTTAATTGAATTATTGTGGCATTTAATGGTACATATTTCCTGGGCACAGTGTGTTAGGGATTACCCTCTGCCTCTGGTAGGCAAATATGATAAAATATACTGTAACAATCTTCTATAATTGGGCCATTTTCCAGAACTATGTTAAATTACCAAAAGGTATAATAACCATTGGAGGGACTTCTGCAACAAAAATGAAGGTGTAAACCAACCGCAATTGGGACATTTGATGGGATATGGTAATGGTACCTGGGTGTGTCTGAAACTTTCAGACAAACCCATGCAATCTGTTCTGTGAAAGTAGGTACTCCTTGGCTGGTACCCATGCAAATCATACAAGCGCAGACATGGAATTCAGGAGGCACATACTTGGATGTGCATCCCACTTACATAGGATCCGTGGTTTAGTTTGTCCATTAACCTGACCCAAGTTTTCATCCCATGTGTGTGGATTATATATGGGATGAAATATGGGTTATGGTTGTGGATTATAAACCATCCGTATAACCCATGTATATCTGGTTGGTGGTTTGGAACATGAATTTTATGTTTCCATATATTGGGAATCATCATCCAAACTGACGAACTCATATTTTTCAGAGGGGTAGGTACAATATATATATATATATATATCCCACTTAGTTACTAATCCAGATTTCATCCTATCATCCATATATATGGGATGTGACATGGTAATACATATATATATATATATGGGATGTAATATGGGTTATATGTCCCAAGATAATCCATATATCATCCATATGTAATCCGTATTAATCAGCCATAAAAATCATTCCCGCTGGTCGCCCAGGCAAGGAGACGATCTGGGAAGTTTTACCACAGACCTGGAGCCTCGGTCTGGGTGTTTCTTTTGGTGGGAGTTTTACTACCTTTCTACATTGTATATATAATATTTCATATTTAATATAATATGATATGATATGATGTAGTATAACAAAGTATGATATAATATGATATGATATGATATTGTATAATATAGTATAATTTAGTATAATATGGTATAATATATATATATATAATAATAATAATAATACACTATGATATGATATAGTATAACATAGTATGATATAATATGACATGATATGATGTAATGTAATATAATGTAATATAATACAACTCATATACGTGTAATTATGATAATAATAATTGTTATTATATGTATATATATAATGGTGGATGATCGTGGATTATCACAATCAAGTGGGAATCCCTAGTATATCAACCAAAAACATGGATGGACACTGCAGATCTGACATCCTCGCGGTGAGGTCGTTAGTGCTGAGCGCGTTGTATTGTCAGCACGTTGCCATTCCTGTCTCTTGCCGCGCGCAGTGATGCTTGGGATTTCGGAAACATGGAGACATAGTGGGGACATTACCAAATGGGGTAGGCCACCAGGAAATCTGAGACCTCAACAGTGGCTTGCCATCCAGGAAAGTATGAGGATTACCCTCTGGTAAATTAACATAGACCCTGGCAGATAGGGTTTGGAAGACTAGTTTCCATTAAAAATTGGTGATTTTCAGGGTCTATGTTAATTTACCAGAGGGTATCATCCACCGTTTTTCAGTCTCAGCCTGTCTCAGCGGTGTCGCTTGTTGAAATCACATAGCATAGCGTGGCGGTGATCCAATTTTCGTCCACCTCTATCTGAGTTCATGATCGCAGGGGGATCTTGGGCCTCACCTTTTAAGGACCAGTTAACCAGCTAATCAGTTAACCAGTTACCCATGTCGCGGCTGGAAACCTGAAGGTGTGAAGAACTGTTCTTACCATTTCTTACCTGTGATTTGTTGTTCGGTTTTCTGAGAAAAAAAATGGCACTTGTTGATTTCGCCCAGGGGATTTGTCTCTCGTGGTTTCCTGAGGTTTACAAACAGCTGAACAACTTCAATAGTCGACGCATCAATAAGGCGATCTCGAGGGGGCTGACCAGGGCTATCCATGCTGGCTTTGAACATGATCGACTCCCCGAAAAAAAAATGAGGGTTCAAAATCACTGCACCACTGGTGCTGTTATTTTTCCGAAATGACCAAGATGACCAGGTGCGGGTTGGCAACCCAATTTTTGAGCCACATTCTTATGCTATCTTATGCTAGAATGGGTATGAACATCCACAAGGATGAGTTAATTTTTGAAAAGTGAAAACTGAAAACCAGTTTTCCTCATCATTTTTGATCCACGGCTAAATCTGGCAGGTTTCCGGTTACTGAAACTCAGCAGATCATCAGGTGCTTCTAAGATCGTGCACATCGTTGTCCTTGCTGTACGCGTTGGTGGCAACCTGTGGCGTCATGGCACATGGAGCAAAGACTCCTGAGAAGCTTTGCTGTCAGGATTGAGAGTTGATCTGCCATATCTTTTATGTGCATATTTGGAAAGGGTCACTTGGTAGTTTGGTACCTTCAGGTTTAAGACCTCCCAACCTATGGGTCGTGCGTGCTATACGTAGGAAATGAATGTGGCGGAGATTTGTGAAGTGAGAACCATCTAGTTTTGTACCAAGTTTGCTCCACTGTGCGATTTGGAAATATGGATCTATATCCCTGAACCCTAAAATCCTGACATGGAATTCTCTGATACAAAGGATCACACTGATCACGCAACTTGTGGTTTCATTGGTACCCATACTTTTTCAAAATCCCCACCCAGTAGTGGCAACCACGATATAAGTTCATCAATGCCACATAAAGCATCCTGCTCTGTTTGCAGGGTTGCTTTGAGAGCTTCTGGATGTGACCAGCCAAATTCCACCCCCCCAACAATACTATAGTATCATTATAGACCCTTAGAGTAGCGCATGATTGCTATTCCTTCAAGCCCATATTTGCAGGGTTTATGTTAGTTGGGGGCCCATGGCAACGACGGATTGCCGCACCTGTCCCATCACCAGTCCTGCTGAGGAATATTCTCTTGGCATATCCCAGTAACCACGGAGCAGCATGGTTGGCCCAACTACTAACAGGATGCTCTCTGTTGATTGCTCTCCCCTTGGGGGTTCAACCTGCACGAGATCAGCTTCCAGCCACTTCGTTAAAAAAATCCACGGGGAACCCCTGGTGATGGCGAATTGAAGTGGATTTATGATGATTGAATATGATTCATGTGTCGTAGTTTCATGTGACATCCATTGAAACCAGTCTTTTTTCATCTTTTTTCTCTTAGTATCCATGGGTAGAGGGGTTTTAAAGTTAAGAATGCTGAGGTGCTCTTACCCATCCGCTGCGCGAAGATTCGGGTGATCCCATCATTGGATTGACGTTGGTGTCACTGTTGCGATTGTAGTTCCAAAACCATTCCGATGAGGGCTCTTTCGCCATTTGTAAGGAGCAATTTCCCAAACTTTACTGGAGTTTCATGGTGGAATATGGCTTTGGGTCAAAAAATGGTTAACCTGAAAAAAACACAGATAGCTAAGTCTAGATTAGTATTATTAACCATCCAAGAAAATGGAAGCAGTCAATTTTGAGCCATACCCATATGGAGGTTTCCTAGGTCATGGGCCAGTCATCATCCATTTTTTGGTTAGGGTTTCTCCATGAAATAAACCATCCAATGATTGGGGTACAATGTGGGGCCCCCAAACGATAGCGTTCAGTTGGTTTATAACTAGCTTAAGTATTTAAGTATGGTAGATATATCATGATATATCTAAAGTATTCATGGGGTGTGTCAACCAACTGAACGCTATTGTTGGCCCCACCTTGTACCCCTGATGACTATGGAAATCCCCGGTATGGTTCGTCCAGATTCGTCCAGATGGACTTCAGCTGCTGGAGCTAAACTAAGGAAGTGATCTATTCCATCCAGTGCCTTTGCGGTTGCTTGATATGAAAGATGGCGGCGACAGAGTCGTATTTCCTAAAACATGTTTTGCATATAGTAACATACATATCATATATAATATATATATATATGTGATAACTATATGAGATGCAAGTTGTATAGTTAACAGTAACTACAATGATGTTGATATATTGTGTTACTTCGTAATTATAGTAACTATAGGTAACTACCAAAAAGATCCAAAAAGACTGACTATTTTTGTAGATGTTTACTGTTCTATCTTCTGACTCTTATCGGTGAAACTTGGGCATCCCGATAATCAGTTCCTCCATATTTTCGGGTTAATATGGCGGAAAACATGGCTAAAAACCCTCCGGCAATGAAACATGGCCACATGGCGATGAAATGCAATTTTTAGAATCCTCCAGTTATAGATGATTGTTTTTTCCACTACCCTCTGGTTATTTAACATAGCCATGGTATAGATGGCCCATTTATAGATGGTTTACCTATTAAAAATGGTGGATCTTTCCATGGCTATGTTAAATAACCAGATGGTATATTATGTATATATTGGGAAAGCCTACAACAAAGATTCCATTGGTTTGATATTTAACATACCATCTGGGTTTGATACATTTAAAATTTCCAAATATAACCTTCATCTACCAAAGATTTCCCGTGGTTTGATATTTCCTTCTCAGCCAAACCCATCCAAGGCGCCCTCTTCTTCGGACGGAGCGCAGCCAAGTCCTCCTACGAGCCCATGGCAAAGCCAGGACCAACCAAACGCGCCTTGGCCATGGCGGTTGTGGTGAATGTGGAAACCCAATGCCATAAACATCCATAAACCTACCGGTTTATGATTGGGTCTACTACATTACCAAAAAATGAAAGCGCTGGTAAATTGGTGAATAATTCTGATATACGGTGATTTTGTAGATTGCAAGTGGGTTGATTTGGATAGGCAATTGAATTCAATGGCAAGTTTTGGTGCTGTGGTGGTGGTGAACCCAAAAATCATAAGACTTGGTGAAGACTCGATTTTCTCTTGTTTTTCACGATGTTTGCATGTTTGGTACTTGGTGGCTCATTCCACTTAGCAAGTTGTTTTTTATCACCCGAGTTATAAGTAGAGTAGAGTAAGTAGATTCGTCCCACTTACGATTCCTGGGGTGAACAACGATTTCTATGACAGGATCGAGTTGTTCAGCGTTGGTTGTAGCGATGCCTCCGCGGTTCCGAGGAGTTCTGCACACTGCAGGGATTCTGATGACAGCAGCGAGTCTGGCTGTGATCTTTCCATCAGTCACTGCGATCCTTGGGGCTATCCAGTGGTTTGTGAACGGAGGGAGTGGTTCGGAATGGGGTGCCAAGGAGCTACTGTGAGTTTCCTCACGATGGGTGCCAGCTGATGGCTTTTGACTGTTTTTGGCTGTTTCTGTTCCATGGTTCACGAGCCCGGGATAAGCAGGGTAAATCTTGGTTGATCAAAATAAATCTTTGGCAATTGCTGTTCAATCAAAGTTCAAGTGCCTACCATAGTTGGACCGCTTGGGACTCGCATTTCCAAGGATTGTGAGCATTGCAACTGGCTTTGGTTCCGTGCTATGGACCTTCATCATGCCCATGGTCATGATCTTTATCTTGAGGCACTGGAGATTTGACAGTGGAGGGGACCCTCAGGCTGTGACCACATCATTATTTCGAAGGGTCACGGCAATTGTGGTGGCTGTTCATATGCTGTTGCTGGCCGCAATAATTCACATGGATAACGACTGGTTGGTGCTTTGGAACATTTTTTATTTTTCCATATATTGGGAATGTCATCATCCCAACTGACGAAGTCCATCATTTTTCAGAGGGGTAGGTGGCTCAACCACCAACCAGACATGGATAACGAGACTCAGAGATGCGATCCAGGTCGTTTGCTGTACATTTTCCATCTCACGGAATTGGCTGAAAGGAAAATCGTGATGAACACCATTAGTTAATAATGTTAAATGCAAATGTGAATAATGCAATGTAACCATAATAACATCCATTATTAAAATCAATAGTAGTAAATGTAAATCCAATAATAAACCATCCCCAAAACTACTATCAATATGGATAGAAATGGGTTATAGAAGATCCCCAAATGGTAGGTTTATGATTGGTTTTACCATGCTTGAAACCTGTGGCTCTGGGGATCCCCTAGTTCAAGAAATCCCCATATATATATACTTTACAACAAACACGTGCAACACCTGCTATTTGTCCGAAATTTGAACCTGTCTTCATTGCTCAGACTCGATGAGTTTGTGGTGATTTGTTTCAGGCACCGCGCTGGTCGGAATGCGGATGCATCTTCCATGTTCCAGGGTGAAGTGTTTGGGGTTTCGGGTGGCTTTTTATGTGGGGAACCAACCTATTTCTGCTGAGAAACAACTGTAATGGGAATATAATATAATTATTCATAATAGGATCTAAATGGGTATATTAACATATATTAACTACGTTCCAAATCAGCAATTAGTATATTATAATAGAAATGGGATCTAATTCAATCTACTTCGCAACTATTTTTAATGCTGGGTACCATGGAGATATGTGGAGATGGACCTGACCTGGGAGAGTCTTTGAGGGATATCCTCTGGGACTTTGTTACATAGCTATTGAAATTTTGGTCCATTTATAGTTGATTTACCTATGAAAGATTGTGGATTTTCCAGTTCGCTAGGTGAGTTTACCAAATGGGATTTTTCATGGTATACATCACGAAAAAATGATCTCTGGGTCCAACGAGGGACGGCTTTGTCAAAAAGTGATGATGTTTTTTGGGTAGCTGATGAATCAGACAGACCTGGTTGATGTCCAAAAATGCGGGAGATCCGGATTTTAGAGTAACATTGACGAACATTGATGAATATGATGTTAAGAGAAAACATGATTCAAAGTTCATCAATGTTCATTTAAACTGGTGGTTTTTATGTTCCATAATATATGGGATGTCATCCCTCCCATTGACGAACTCATATTGTTCAGAATGGTTAAAACCACCACACTTTCCACACTTTCGGGCTGAGTGCATGCTCGGAGTCTGGAGCGAAGCACTGGTGGCTAAGTTCCCAAACAAAGTCCCCATTAGGGATCTAGCAGTCGCAGCTCTGGGCATTGCTTGGGCACGGGCAATGCTTTCAGAGCTCCTGCCGCTCGCGTACAAGGTGCAGTAAGTTCTTGTCCAAGCCAAGAGTCGACTATCTGAAC
>Ga0126342_10001538_pt1 | contig 32863 bp, 32 predicted proteins | sample Cyp1metagenome_FD_92528 | JGI IMG/M metagenome (GOLD analysis project Ga0126342, IMG submission 92528) | Coral microbial communities from Lord Howe Island, Old Settlement Bay, Australia - Cyphastrea 1 metagenome | ecosystem: Host-associated > Invertebrates > Cnidaria > Coral ...
AATATAATGATATAATATAATGATATAATATAATGGCAAAATATAATGATATAGTATAATGATATAATATAATGATATAAAATAATCATATAATATAATGATATAATATAATGATATAATATAATGGCAAAATATAATGATATAGTATAATGATATAATATAATGATATAAAATATAATGATATAGTATAATGATATAATATAATGATATAAAATAATCATATAATATAATGATATAATATACTGATATAATATAATGATATAATATAATGACATAATATAATGACATAATATCTGACATAATGTAATGATAAAATATAATGATATAATATAATGATATAATATAATGATATAATATAATGATATAATATAATGGCAAAATATAATGATATAGTATAATGATATAATATAATGATATAAAATAATCATATAATATAATGATATAATATACTGATATAATATAATGATATATCATGATTTTGAATGATACATATATATATATATTATGATATGTATTCAAGATTGCCAGTACCACTGTCAGTCCAAAGAACTGGTCACACTTCGTCACTTAGTGTCACATCATCTTGCTCTTTGATGCCAAAGGGAAGCAAAACGTCCAGTGTCAATTTCTGAAACACACGTGCTTGACAGTGCTTGACATTGCTTGACAACGGAACATCGAAAATGGATAAGAGTAGGCATCTTCTTTAGTTTTCTGATGTTATTATTTTACAAAAAATTGCAAATATGTTTTGATTGATGATTTTGGGGACCGGCCCTTTAATTGAATATACTGTAATTGATACATCCTCCCCTCTGCAACAAGGCACAGCTCAAGGACAGCTGGGATCCACAGCAAGGCAAACACCAAGGAACACCTCAGGGCAGCTGCGCCAGCGCGAATCAATGTCTTGCTGGCTTCGACAGAGGTCCTGGCACCATGTTCACCACCAGTACCTGTCAAGAATTGAGACTTTAAGGGAGGTTAATGGGAAGACAACTGATTCGCCTGGGAGACAAAAATCTGAGTTCAGCAGATTTTAATTGTGTGGTGTCCATAGAAGTCTCCATTGCCTAGCAAAGACAGGAATGCAAAATCAATGTCAAAACACGTACCTCTTCAAAAAGGGCAAGTTGAACCGTGATCACTTGACCGATTTGACTGCACTCTTCCCAAGACTGAAACCATGTCACCTTCCACTGAAAACTTTGATCATTGTGATCCAATGTGATCCATATCCCCAATATCCCCATCTGCGGCCTGTCCGAATCGAGTGAAAATGCGGATCTGGCAGAACAGTAGAAACCTGGGTCTGGCAGGTCAGTGTCAGCCGACATCTCCACCGGAAATATCAATGTGCTTCAAGTGTCAAGAGTTTTAACCTCTACCACTAGTTGAAATGGAAGGATGAAATTTTCAGCGTCTAGCTGAGAGATCATCCAGCAGCGCTGAACAAAGGTGACACAAACCATGGCATACAAGCATCTTGGCTAGTGAATGTCTACATCTTGCTCCTCAATACAAGGAAGAGGAGGCAAGAAAAAATATCAAACAGCTTTGTGGACTTGATAAAATCATAATCTTCGGAACATGCATTCCAGAATATTCCAGATGTTTGCTGGACTTCATCATCCCTGTGTAAAGCTTCCAAGCCTATATGGTCCTATCGCGACCCCCGTTGACCCCATCCGGTCAGGAACACTGCAGCACCACATGTCGTCACGCAACCTTGACGGCCGCTGGCCCGACTAAGAGGCATGTTTCAAGCCAAGCCCGAAATAAACAGCTTGTAGATGACTTTTTGACTAGTGCAGATCCGAAGAAACACTCCCTCCAGATCCCTCTAGGGAATCTGAATACCTATTTCCATCTATATATTTCCCCTTGAACGGCCATGTTGGGCACGTTTTAAACCATCAGAATCCATGGGGAAGTGCTCCCCTAAACCATCAGAATCCATAGAAATTGCCTTTCCGCCTCCCCACTCTTGTCGCAAGAAAGGCCAGGTCATCCTCCCCTTGGCGTCCCAACCAGAGGCCACAGCGCTGCCAACCTCGCCGATGGCATCCTGAACCTTGGCACCTGGCAGCTGCCCATCTTTTTGGATGAAATTGAAAAACGACCAAAACCGACCACCAGCTACACCATCTACAAATATCATCAAATATCTACAATAGAATCCACGGGAGGTGTTTTTCAGTTTTTCAACTCCGCCGCTGGGCCAGTCTTTGGGCCCAACCGCACCGGGTGACAAGGGTGACACATGAGATCACATAAGAAATGTCCTCAGAAATGCCGAACATCCATGAACGATGACTCCAACCTGCTATAATCTGCTATTGTTTTTTGGGGGGAACGCAATGGGCTGATCCCAAATTGATAGGACGTTCCCATTTCGTTGGCCATGTTGCTATCCTCCAGGGTCGCTGCTTGATCTGCCTGACTCGTCGGTTGACTCCATGTCCCATGCTTGGTTGTAGCCACTGGTGCCACCAAACAACCAGCCTAACATGCGAAGTGCTGGAACAACTGAAGAATCTGAAAGCCATTCAGGGTGGGAAATATGTGGAAATCTTGAATATCAATGAATATCATCCCAGAATAATCCCATTCCATCAAGAAAAACTGCCAGAAAAGTTCTTGGAACCTGCCAGGAATCGCATAAAATTTGAAAACCCAGCCACTAAAGGCCTGAACAGGCTCTTTCTTACAGGCTGAAAAGACGGTAGTGCCTCGCGCGAAGAAAACCTGTAAGATCCGCAGCCCAAAAGGCATCTGGGCCGTGTTTTTGATGCCAAGGATGCAGAGAATCACCGCAAAGCCCAGGACCAGATCCAATAGAATTAACCAGGCCAACAGTGGTGAGCGCTTCGTGGAGATGGCAATGAAACATACCAGCAACAGCAGCATCAGAAGCAACCCTACTGCTTTGGTAAGGACCTTTAAAACGAAGTATATGTCGTCGATTTCGCTGCGGCACAGGACTATCATGATGATGATTCGGAAGAAAATAGATAGAAACTGGAGGACACTCACGATCAACTCACCACTTTCATAGCAAAGTTCGAAAATCAAATGTGAGAAGGTCAGCAAGTCGAAGGGACCCAGGATGGTCACTGCTGCAGTGATCTCTGAATATGCTGCATTGTGAATATCAACACCAGCTCGAGCAATGTCGCGTAATGCCGTGGTGGACATCCCAGCAGTCAACAGCACTTGAATGGCAAAGTCCACCACAGCACAGTCCGGACCAATCTCTGACAGTATCTTCTCGGCATCGGAAGACTCCGAGCATTCCGCATACTGGATGGAGCCTCCGGTTGTCCAACTGTCAACTGGTGAAAGATACGTTAGATGCAACCAAAGATGCATTTGAAGAAAACAGATAATACATGTATAATTACATATAAATATATACTATATTTATAAACAATAGTGTAATTATGTACAATTATATATATATATATATTATATATTATATATTACATATATACAGCTGTATCCAATCTTTTTTGGGCCCATGTCCCATTTCCCCCAGTCCGATTGCCGTCGCAAGATCCCACCTTGGTAGCCGGCACGCAGTTGTTGAGCCTCTTTGATGTTGATCCCTCCTTCGATACGGTCCACCTCAAAAGAATGGGAAAAAAATGGAAAAAAAACGATTTCAATGGAGCTTTAAGATGTTTTAACCAAGAAGGATAGGGGATCTAACTCTGGAAAATGATGATGCTTACTGTTTTACCCGCAGAAAATTGGATTTATCATGTTTATTTAACCAACATAAATTGGGATCTCAACCACTGTAGTTTATTGTGGGTCAAAATTATAAGCGTCCATTGAAGGATACTTTCAGATCCTAAAAATATGACTTGACACCAATGACTTGACTAAAACCTGCTAAAACCTATTGGAAAAATCCCAGAATATGGGAATTCTTCCACTTCGTGGATTATGATGATCAAGGAAGTTTAAACCAATTTCTACAGTTCTTGTTTCCCAACCTCCTGCAAGCAGAAGAATGCACCAGCCATCAGCCAAAACCAAATATGAACCAGTGAGTGCATCTCGTCGGGGAAGCCCCATACTTCACCAGTTGGGAAGCCGGCAGTGTCGACGAGTTCTATGAAGCAAATCATTTCCTTAGAGTTAGCAGGGATCCTTATATATGTTTAATCTCAGAAAATTCGAAAATGTGGAATATATTTATATAATAGCCCCTGAACAACCAATCCCTGTCCCATACACAAACTCCGGAGAAGAGATGGAACCAGTCACAAACAGTGAAGACACCAATTTTTGGAAAAATACATTCAAAATCATTCAAACATGCTACTGCGCCGAGTGGCACACAAGCAATGCATCACAATACGGCTCTTGTTGTCTGTAATAGTAGTTCCCAACCTCACAAATTGTGCTGGTCTGTGCCAGACCATTTGTTGGGAAAACCATGGAAAATCATTCAAACAGTCTGACATCACACTGGATGTTTGCACAGAAAAGGGGATCCAAATGCAAAAAGTGGAGGGGTTTTGAAGACTCTGAAAAGTACCACAGTAAATTCTATATACTAGACTACACTGTATACACAAACAGGTTCAAGCAATGTATCTGAGTCCAAAAGATATGAAAATCCGAACAGTGAAAAAACTGACATCCGGACCGGTCGGACCCCATTAGCTGAACCAAAGAGCATTGCAGCCACACTCACCAGCCAGAGGTATCTGTCCAATCGCAGGCCCCACGCGCGGACCAGCATCCCCAGAAGACATCCGAAGGCTGCAGAAGCGCACAAGTACTTCATTGAAGACATAAAGCGTGGCAGAGATGATGTCCTGAGTGGTGAACTGTGGCACCCATCGGCACCCACTGAGTCCCCTGATGTCCCCTGAAGCCGATGAAACCATTTTTCGCCGACTCTCCCGCCTGGCAACCAGAATGGGTTTCCCAGCTTCTTGAGCAAGATAGCCTTCATAGGCACACCAAAGCCTCGTGTATATGCTGCAATGACGGTTGGGGACCACCAGAACTACATTTGCAGAATGCAGTGCCAGCGCAAATGGCGAACTGCTGGGAGACTGTAGCAAGGCTCCTGGAAATGGTGGCCGACATGAGCATATTTTTGATGTACGCCTTAGTGGGAATACTGCTGGAATTGTATGTTTAAAAACTGACAAAGAGTCTGGTTGAGTGCACATCTATTTATTGCTTTGTGAGCTGAAGAAATTGATGTTCAATGATTTTCAGGTCAAAATCGCCAAGTTCACACAGAAATCTTTCTATTTGCACAACCACGAGACCAGCAATACCAAGACTCACCGTCACCACGGTGCTTAAAAGAAAATCGTCCTTATGGCCCAATGCCCGTCCTATGTTGAGATTCTGTGGGTTTGCCAACATGCAGCACCATGCATGGCGTGCACCACGGGGCCAGGAATGCCTCACTTTCCTCAGAAACTCAAAGATTCCTTCTGCCCAAGCATGGCCTCAGCTGCCAGGGGCCATTTGGTTTCCATAAATGGTGGTACCCCAAAATGGATGATTTAGGGGTACCCCTATTTCAGGAAACCTCCATTTCTCAGCTCCCCGGCTAAAGAAAAGAACCCCCGCCATCCAAGAACCGCCACGTCGCCAAGTGGCTGATGAAGAGATCGCAATCCAAACCTCTGGGGTTCAGCATCAAGGCCCAACTCATTTTCCCAGCGTCGCGGGTCACCGGTTTGATGTGCTGCTCCGTCACCTGGAGATGAAGGACTGACAAAAACCTGCAAAATGATGGGAAGAACACACAAAGGTATGCTACTGAAACATCACTTTCGTACCATAAAAAAATAGAAAACAACTTCAAGATATGTGGACATGTTCCATTGATTTATTCATTTTATTCAACAATTCTCTGCTTTCGGTGCCGAGTACCGTATAGATGCTGGGCCCATAGATACGGTCGTATCTCTGAAATGGATCGCGGTCATTCGGATGGATTTCCTCCTTCAACAGCGCGTCTTTCACCTGCCCAAACGACCGCCAACCATCATGATCATCTTCAAATATCATCAACACACAATAAACAGCAACAAGATGCAACAAGCCTTTCAGACTCCAGAAATCTCCAGAATCTCTTTTTTGTCATCAGTCTTTCTCCATCTTTCCCCACCTCCTTCCGCAAGTACTCCAAGTTCTTCCAGGTGACGCACCAGCGATCCGGTGGAACGGACTCGTGCAAGGCGTAGGCGTCGCCCGTCGCGGTTCGACTCCGTGTGTGTGGCCGATCTTCCATGGGCTGCACGTCATAGGTGTCCCGCGTCGAATCTGAGATTGACCAATTGGAATTGGACCTTGCCTCTATGACTACAATGACTACAATGACTACAAAGACACAATCTCCATGTGCACAACATACATCAACATACACTATCCGCATGTCCATATGGGTACTAAGTGTACTAGTAGTGCTAAAAAGCCAACAAACTCATGTCGCTCTGTGCCAGGCAATGCAATTCACATCGCCTGAAGCCGGAAAAAGTGCGGCAGGCGACAGATCACCGGAATCACAAGCCTGGGCCCTGCCACACAAAAGAAATGTGAGGCATTAGGAGCTCAAAATCTCAGCTCTAAGTAGTGTTGGATGATGTTGGTAATTGTTTATATATATATAGTTATATTAATATATATATATTATATAATTTAAGGATATGTGTTGATTTATAATTGTTCACAATATTTTCATCCTACTTGACCCAATTTCCCCACTGAAATGAACCCTTGACATTCCACATTGAGGCCACTGATACACACCTCTTTGGCGCTCGTGGACATAGGCTTGGACGACCTCGACACAATGTGGGCCGTGCGGCTATCTGAAAATGATGGAGACCATGGGAAAATATGGGAAAAATGTGGAAACTCACCATGGGATGGAATGGGGTTTCCGCCTATTTTCGGACAAACCCATGTCGTGCTGAAGCCGAAGCATGGGTCAAACTTGATACCATCTGGTTTCAATTGATTTCATCAGCTCCATAGCTGTCTGGGAAATCCACGAACTAAATGGGCATCAAAAAATGAAGTGTTTTGCATGTTTGATAACACCGCAGGGTAACTACCCAACCATTTGGTATCCCATGGTATCCCCAGTGATTCCTCCGGGAATTTCCAGGCCCAGTGGCATGCAGTGGATAGTCCACTGAGAAGCCACAGAAAATGATCAATGACACCGCCTGGAGCAGTGGCTCACCGCCAGGGTGTCTGTGACTGGAAACAAAAATCTGTCACTATTGGTGAGATTAATAGAGATGATGAATGATTAAACTCCCAAGATCTTAACAAACACAGAAATATCTCATTCCAAAAAAACGGGGTTTTTCAGTGCGTGAAACCAGAGCAGATTTCAGCGCCCTTCACGGGTCAGCCATGTTACACCTCCATCAAGCCAAAGCTCCAGTGGAAAACGCTGGTGATGAAAAACAGGCCTTGGAACCGCTGGTTTCTGCGCTGGTTCCAAGGTCACAGCATGGTTGAAAAAAGGGATGACAGAACAATGAGAAAAATATCCGACATGAACTATATAAAGGTGATAATATAAAATTTAGGTATTTACACACACATATATATATAACCTGTTTTTGAACCCCTTTGTCACGCTGCTGGGTTTGCCACTACATGCCGCCGTTGAGAGCATTGCAAAGCACGCGATACCCTCAGTTGGCAGTGGTGATCAGCGGTTACAAAACTTTACAAACCTTGAGTGCCATGTTTAACCCCACAAATGGCATCGCAAAAATCGCCAACGCTCATATCTGAAATCAACAAACAGCCTCCATCCTCATCCTCGTCTCACTGTCGTCACCAATCCATGATACGAATGCGCCAAGGGCCGAACTGACAGCCACAGACTTTGTGTGAAGATACCAAGCGCAATCAGGGCCTCAGATCTGGACTTGTTCAGTGTGATGCAAAAAGACAGATAGAATCTATATTGAAGGTGAAACTGGGCCTTCTCCAGCCAAAAAAATGAAGAGTTCCAACTTTCCGACCTCTTCCAACCCAGGGCCCTATTTTCAAAACAGAATCATTTTGGAGATTTTGAAGGATTTCTGCGGCATACAACGGCCATACAACGGCTTAACATGGCTTAACCCTCAGTGTTGTCCAAAATCGCCATGGAAATCCCGTCCCAAGGTCCACACACACGCCACGCTCACCAGCCAGGAAGACAAGGCGGAGTTCACCACACGACTTTCGGCCTCCCAAGGATGTGCGCAAAATAATTTGGGTACGGAAATTGGTTGATTTTGATGATTTTGATTGATTTTCATTGATTTTCCACAAAATATTGCAAAAATCTGTGGGTAGGGGGTGCCCCATTTTGATCCATGCCCCACATGTCAAGCTGCCAGAAAAATATGAAGTAGAAAACCCGAAGAACTGCGATTTTCATAAAACTTGCAATAACCTATCAATTTTGGTCGATCCTCGGGGTCTACAGAGTCTGCAGTCTACACCCCAAAGCTGGCCTCTGCTCGTTGGAAGAGGTCAGACACTGGCCTCAGAGCTGGTTCGCTGGACCAGAAGCTCCCAGTTCAACATCCCTGAGGATCCCCACACTGGAGTTCCAAGATACCCCGCTGAACCTAGAGGTCACAGATTCCGTCGGCTATGATGACAACTTGGTACACATTTGAATGGTACATATGCCCCATGGTGGCATTGCTTGTCAGGGATGGCCATGGATTATTCTATTTGCAATGGCAATTCAAAAACCCAAGTGCCCACGGCAAGCCCTAACGCCTCAACACACCTGTCGTACATTCTCCCAATTTATCATCATAATCCCAAAAAATTATCCCAAAACTATCCCCCTGTTTAACATCGTTTGATTCTCCACAGACTTTTTTTCAAACCGGTGGATTCTGACCTTGACCATGGCAACCCCGGGCCCACTGCGCAACTTTTTGATTCGCCACTGCGCTGCGCAACGCCAAGGCTAAGGCCTTGGACGCCCAACTCACCAGGCACGGTTAATATTAATCGGCTAATATTATACATATATCAGATGTAATATCATAAATATAATCTCTAAATATCTCCAATGTAATATTACCATTAATATGCATATATATATATATATATACATACTGTATATAACTATATAATTATACAGTATACATATACAATAATTATAATATATATAATATATATATACTAACATATGCATCAATCTCTATAGTATACATGCAAGCTCCTACAAATTGATACATATCTCATATCTCTATCAATGGATACATGTACAAGTATACACGAGTATACATCTAGCACGCGTGACAGCGAGTGCGCCTGTTTGAAGCTAGTCAAGATTCTTTGCCGTCAGACTTTCAAATGCAAAGTACATCATGTACATCTCTATCCTAGAAACGCTTCAGGTGTTCCCAAGTTTTGCACCAAACGTTTCTACCCCGTGACCCTTGCCATGCCTCAAACTCTCCATCGCTTTGGGGCAATGGTTCCTCGCTCCCCCACTGCGCAAAGGCTGTCGCAGCCTGCAGGGATCCCTGGTTGAATACAATGTATCACTGTGTATCACCCCCAACAATTCGGCCTATAGCCGCGAATCCTCAAAACTTTAGGCTGCATCCTGGGTACGACTTCCCCTCGAATTTTTGAGAGCATTGCATGGCTATGCCGCGGATGTCCAGAGTGCAAACCACTCAAAACCCTTTGTATCGTGAAGCCAAGTCAAGCCTTTCCATGGGATTCAGATGTCAGACCCTTGTGATCAACAAACAGTACACCAACCCTGAACCCTACTGCGACCAAACTCAAACATAGTGGCCTCACCTGTTTGTAGGCACAGTGAAATGTAGATGTACACCATTTTTGCTCAGGAACGATATCCATCTATCATCTATAGATATCTATAGTATTCTACAGTCTATAATACAGTACTTCAACTTCCCTGTGAGGGAAACTAATCTCAGCAGACCATTGGAGACAGTGAGCTTCCAGCTCCCGGTTTCAGGATCTGGAATCCATTGGTGGCTGATGGTGGCTGATGGTGGCAGCCAATCATCACTCCATCCCTTCGGAAGCCCACCAGTGCCAGGGTTGCTGCACGGCGCCGCTTCTTGATGTTGGAGCCGACACCCAGACTTCGGGTCCTGCGACAGCATCGACAGCTGTGGTGTTTTGACCGGAAAAATTGCGACTGCAGCCTGGATGCAGCCCGGAAAATATGTCTTTTTCGGGGAACATGAAGGTTTTGCGAGAGAAAAGTGGAGGGGTTAACCAAGAAGCATCACAATTCCTATACAAATTAATCCATATTAATCCTACATGCCAACAGGAAAACGTCAGTACAAATGGCATTTCGTCTGAAATGGAATCTAGGGCCTAGGGTCGTTTTGCCCGGTAGCTCGGAAGTTGGAGCGTCCCAAAGATTTTGGGGAAACCACCAAATGCTTTTCATCCCAAGCATGGCGCCCGGATTTGTGTGTCAAGGCCAAGGTACCCAGCGTGGGGCCCACACACTGCGGTCAGCAGCATGAAACGATCTGTCGCCCAGAAATCACCTGCGACTCACTCTGAATTTTCGGTGATACCAATGACATAATATGGGACTGGGTTAAAATTAGGACCCAAAAAGTAGGATGGGGATACTGCCAATGGCCCAATATGAGTGAATTTGAATTATTGACTTATGGCATCAATGGCCAATGATGGGAAATTTAGGGCTTGAGCCGATGCCATTTCCCAGTCAAGTCATACAGGGAGCGAGAGCCTAAACTTGTTGATTGATTAAAAACGGAAAAGTATACTTTGCACATCAGTCACATCTTGCTTCTTAGAAGCACAGACAGAAAAATTGTCGAACCATTCAGCAAGTACAAGTTTAAAAGCGTGTTTGACTGCTGTGTAAAGCAATGTAATATACTATACTTATATTACTTATAAATTGACGGTTTCAGCGACCAAGTATGACGCAAACGAATCTAGGCTGCCCCGAAAAAAATCAACAGCAATCCAAGTTGGCATCGCAGTCACGGCCTACGAGCCTACAGACAAGAGGGCTTTGCTGATGTACAAGTCATCATCGCCTCAGATGCCAAGGTGACCCAGGCCGCCAGGCCGAACACCTGGGGTCCATACCAACCCTCTGCCTGTGGGCTGTACTGCCTGTACTGCCACCTTTCTTCGATCCCTTAAAAAAAAAAAAACATAGCACACTGGGAGGGTGTCATGGTGTGATGTCAAGCGTCTTTCTTTCCAGGAATCACCGCCTTGGGTACACAGGATGTACCCAGCATACTGCGCGGCACCTTGCAACCTTGGTGATCGTGCATCAATCGTCGTGGAACATGGCAGTGGAAGAGCCTGGAAGAGCTTTGTTTTTCCACGGCACTACATTAAGTTGCGCTGAGCACACGAAATTGGCGATGAACTATGCTGAATCTGCTGAATATTGTACATGTACCCCCAGGCCGGGGGTGCCGCTCAGAGGTTTATCATGTCACCAACTCTTTGGGGTTTGGTTGGGGGTTGTTTAGGGTTTGTTTAGGGTTTATCCACGGTTTCATTTAGGGTTTTTAGGGTTTTTTACTACCGTTTTAATGAGATTTTGCTTTCAAGGCTTACTTAGGGTTTCATGTCAGATTTAGGCTTTAGGGTTTAGGATTAGGGTTAGGGTTTTGTGTTTTCAAAACAAATCTCGTCAGCCATTCGGCCATTCCGCCGACATCCCACAATGCATAAAACACTGGCCCTGCCAAGTCAAAACGCACTTCCCCGGCAGCACCCCCGTCCTGGCCGTACATGTATGTATGTATGGTAATGTAATGTAATGTAATGCAATGCAATGTAATGTAATGTAGTGTAATGTAATGTAATGTAATGTAATGCATGTATCTGTATGTATCTGTATGTATATGTATCTGTATGTATATGTATCTTTATGTATATGTATCTGTATGTATATGTATCTGTATGTATATGTATTTGTATGTATCTGTATGTATATGTATCTGTATGTATATGTATCTTTATGTATATGTATCTGTATGTATATGTATCTGTATGTACATATATGTATCTGTATGTATATGTATCTGTAATTATCTGTGTGTATATGTATCTGTATGTAAATGTATCTGTATGTATGTATGTATGTATGTACGTACGTACGTACGTAGGTAGGTAGGTAGGTATGTAATGTATGTATGTATGTATGTAATGTAATGTAATGTAATGTAATGTAATGTAATGCATGCATGCACGCATGCACGCACGCACGCACGCATGCAGGCACGCATGCACGCATGCACGCATGCACGCATGCACGCACGCATGCACGCATGCACGCATGCACGCACGCACGCATGTATGTATGTATGTATGTATGTATGTACAGTATGTATGTATGTAACTAATATATATATATATATAATTATATATATATATAATTCTACTTTTTCAATGTAATTATACATATTTTTGTATTTGTGATTATATATAATTATACGTATATACTCAATAGTGTACACATGCATTTCCTTTACAGTGCTCGCAAATTTCTTACATCATCTTACATCTTGCCATCAAGCTGCAAAGAGTTCGAACATTCGCTGATGCAAAGCAAATGTTCTCTACGGCGACCTGCCATGTCGACCAGGCTGGGTTCTTGACATAGACAGAATTTCTCAAATCTATGAAAATCTGAGATGCCCAGCTGCCCAACCCAGATTTAACTGAACAAATTGATGATTGGATGCGAAAGATGGACCAAATCTGCAGTCCCTTGTGATGGAATTTCTGTGGCACGCCTTGAAACATCTTTACTTCGGCTGATGTGAATGGCATGCAATTGACTGTATGGTATTAAGAAAGATAGAAAAAACATCAGATACATGACGGGATGATTGTGACCTTTGCCCGTGCGGATAAAACAAGGCAACAGTAGCAAAATCTGGCAAAGAGCGGCAGGCACAACATCCTGCCTCTAGACACAGTTAAGATGATGGCATCACCCGACTCCCAGTCCAATGGCTCCTGGTGGCGGAGTCAAAAATCAGACAGAACAGCACTTTAGCAATCCCCAAATCCGGAGAACATCCCATGATTTTGGATGGCTTATAACTCCAATACCTATGGTTTATAGGTGATATATGGTGATATATCTATAGTATTCTGGGATTGAAATTGCCGTTTCCACTAGTTTCCAGCTATTTGTCCAGCTATTTGAGGCTCATTACAATCTGGCCCCCTGCCGATCTGCCTTGAAGAGCTGTGGCTGTTCCGGAATCTGCATAGCTTGCACAGGTGCGGTGGAACATTGAAGGAATCTGTCCGTCTGTTGGGACAATCCAATCTTGGATCATGGAATGTCAAATATTAATATACCATATTTATAAATATTGATATCATTGTTCTATCATAACTATATATATGTATATATATATTCTGTTATATTCTTATATATTTATATCATTTTATATCATTATTTGTCCACATTTCAACATTTCATTCGATTGAATGTTGGGAAGGCTGTCGAATCCAAACTTCAACACCTGGTAAAATGATGTACAATGTCAGTTTTCCTACACAGATCCACAGATTGCACATGCCCTCCGTGGGGGCTGGATCTTTCTGGGTTCGCGCCTGGGGAACCTTGGAATCATCCCTGGTCTATTTGAGAACCGTCCTCTCTCTGTTTTCGTCCATTTGAGATATTCAAAGTACATCAAATTACATCGAATTACAAAGATCCAAAATGATCCCAATGTAGAAATCTCATCAGTACTGATCAAATCCAGGACGCCCGGGTCAAAGGCCTGACTGGGCAGGGGTGATTTCCACTGCTCCTTCATGGCATTTGGAAACCTGGCGCGTCGACGTGCTTGGCTTGAAACCCGGGAGTTACGGGGTCGCTGGCCATGCTTACCCCTTACCATCCCTTACCAATAATCACGCAAAATGAATTATTCAAAATGCCACAAATAATCACCAAAAATCACCCAAATAATCACCAATTGAATCCAATTGAATTTACCCAATCACCCAAAACGCTCCAAGCCATCGCACCTGGCTTTGAAGCTGCCAGTCTCTCCGCTGAAACGCACTTCACAAAAGTCCCGGTGCTGCTCCACCCATCGCCTGCTTCAAAATGTTCAAATCTCAGGATCCAAATTATCATGTGCCACATGGGTCTAATCTTAGCTCCGGTAAACGAAAAAAAAACGTGGCATCTTTTTACAACGAGATTCAATAAGTTGGGCGGTTTCAGGTGGTTTAAATGGGTTGCCCCACTTTCGCTTAAACCCATTCTCTTCGTGTTCATGATAGTACATCCTATTCACATCATTTCACATTGGTTCAATATGTCGCTACCCAAGCCCTTGAATGTTGAACCCGATTTTCAGCGTATAGATTCCGTCCTTTGGATCACGCGAAATGCCAACACACCCCGCGCCTATGCCGCGGTGCCAGCGTGTAGGGCAGTTCGTCCAAGTGCTTTGGGATAGCATAGGAGCAGTTGTTCCTCAGTCGAAAGCTGCTGCACCCTTGCCAAATGACCAGTACTCATTGCTGTTCACAAGCCCCAAACTGGTATCCATGTGAGTTCTAATGACTTTGGGTTCATCAATGTCAAGTTGGTTTTTGGTTGGTGTGTCGGTTCAGGTATCGAAAAAACTGACCCTATGACGCAGATATTTGCCTAACATATTTTGGTGGCGCCCATCCACTTCCAACCGATGCAGCTTAGTGTCCGAAAGGCAACTCGCATCACCTGAAGCAAAGAAACTGGCTTATCCCTGCTTGAACAAGATCCACAACATGATAATTACATATAATTACTGAAAATTACTGTGTACATTATCATAATTGTCAATGGAGTGCGGCATGTCCGACATGCTCACCTTCACTGCGCAAAAGCGAGTCGTTTCTTCGATTCCTTTGGCCACGGCAATTCCATGCAAGGACCACAGAGGACACCCTCCGCAATACGACAGGGTGAAAAGCTCAAGCTCGGACCTTTCTTAAGCGAAAAAAAAGAATTGCACTTAATGCGCAAGATATTGGATGGATTTGGATGGTACATAGTACAACCATGTACAACCCAATCCCCATATCATCAATCAACAGGACTTTTGAACACTGCGCATGCGTCCAGCGACCTCACAGCCATCCAGCATGCGCGGGTATCTGCGCAACGTGGAGGCACTGGACGCGCCCTCCGGGTTGAGATCGTGGCTGCAAAAAGGCTTTCCAATATTTTCCAATAAGAACCACCGGGATCGAGAACAGACCACCAGGGTATACCGGGGTCTATTGGAAACCTCGTATTTGTGTTAATTCCCGAAGTACACCATCTAATTTGACGAGACTTTTGAACGTATTGAGATGTTTTAAAAGTGGCATAGCTAGGCTTTCTCACATGGCATCTGGCCGACCCCACGGAGCCTCCTGGTCGTGGCCATTCACTAAAATGACGTGCAAGCCCAGATTCTGCAACGGGAATGGCTCACATGATGACTCTTGAAGAGCTAAAATGCGTCAAGAAAAAGATGTAACGTATCTGTAGACTATCTAGATATGTGTAATCAGGATTTCTGTGTATGTATGCAAATATATATATATATATGCAATTACACATAACATGATATAATATGTACAGATTGTAATTGTCTATTGTGTTTGAAGCCGATCAGACGCTCTGAGAACATTCACAGGCGAAGTGACAGCATCTTCCACCTGCAACTCGCTGACAGCATCTTCCACCTCGAGCCTTTCCTCCAGCACTTGACAGCTATCCTCAGTGGTCTTATGGCCGAAGGAAACAAACCTACCTGCTAATTTGTGTCCCTTGTGCAGCATTGAGAAAAGGTTGGCAAAGCCAGTGTCCGCCAAGCAAAATCATCCCCATGTTCATCAGAGTTCATCAAACATATAGAAATAATACTCACATATATATATATATATGTATAAATATATATGTGTATATATATATGTATATATATATATATCGCTATACATTATAGATTTATTGGGCACCAACATGTTCTGTGCTTGGCTCGTGCCGCCTCGGAACGATCACGCAGACCGAGAAATTCAGGCCATTCATGGGCCCCGACCACCCCGGCGCGCCGCAAGCGGCACTCCCGAGAGTCCATGGCAGAGCTGAAGCAAAATGTCGATCCGGAGGTGTGGGGAACTGATGCGAAAAGTCACGGGAAATTCCATGGGAAACTGGAGGTGTGAGTCAAAGAATGTCTAACTGATTAACTGTTCAGTATGATTCAGGTCATTTTGTTGATAGTTGTTGCTTAGCTTTGATTGAACTTCCCATTTAAAGGAGAATTAAGAAAGTGGATACGTGCTCTATCCCAAACACTCTTGATTTAGACCTAGAGGCCAAATGCAGGCTGCCATTTGTCGGTTTTTTCTTCACAAGTGGTTTTGGTCTGTTTTCCACAACAAAGCAGCCTAGCAGCGGGTACATTACAAGAAAATATTGGTTCTTGGGTCAAAAAGGCTTCTTCCGTGTTGAAGCTGTGTCTGCTTTGATCATGTCGACCACCTTCCCAGTCTTTTCAACACCCTAAGAACAGAAAATCTCGGGCGGCCCCTGCGGCCCTTTGTGCTATATGAGGGGCTGGGCTGGACATGAAGTCTACTCTGCTAACTCCAGTGTATCAGAGTCTGTCACTATTCCACGACTGAACTAATATAATATAATATAATATAATATAATAAAATGTAATATAATATAATATGTATATAATATAATATAATATAGTACAATATAGTATAATACAATATGTAATTAACTACAATATATATATATATAATCAACTGATATGTATATATATATATATATATTAAATATAATGTCAGTAATATATCTCAGTCATATCTACTCTGGACTCCAGAGACGGCCTCTTTGCACTGAGATGCTGACTGTGCTTCTCTGTCACCTCACGATGAACTCGTACCACCGTCTCCTCCTGATCCATGTGCCACGGGCGGCGAAAATTCACGCGGATTCCACGGGGAAAGGTTCAAATCTGAGCTGCAAACCCAGAGGTCCATGTAGGGCCTGAGATGGGAAGAAACAAAATGAAACGAGCACATAGAAATGGAATGGCAATTTAATGGATATGGCTAGACACCTGGCAAACCCGGATCATTCTTGTCACCGAAGCATCCTTTTCAGTGACTTCAGTGGGCCCACTCGCAGTTCTTACGCAAGTTGCCAAACTGACTGCCATCAGGGTCCAGGTCTTGGTGTCGCTCTGAAATCTGAATCTTACTGAGGGTCAAAGGTATCGATCCACATGGCGCTACATTGATCTACGTCGATCCACGAATCCACCAGTTTTCCTCATCCCAGGACACCTGTCATCTTCAGCAAGTGACTGCACTTGACGTCCCGAGCTCCAAATGTCGACTTCCACGTTGAAATCCAGTTGAGACCTCGCGCTAAGTCGGGAACCCAAATGAAAACTAGAAACTGCCCCAGCAGTGGCCAGTTTTCAATGCAAGAATATCTTGCATCCATTATATTCAAATAATTTCAAATATATGATTGCATCCAATTACATACAGTAGCAATATGTTTTGCATTAGTCATTAGTGTCAAGATTCGAATTGACAACTTTCGGCGACGGGATTGATCACAATCTTCCCATCTCAAGATCAGCACTCTCACAGGATCTCACAGGTCCCCTTTGGGCCCGAGCCAAGCTGCAGTCCCTCGATCCTTGGTTTCGAATCTCGAAACGTATCTGGTTGGAAGTGGTTGGATGTAGTTCGCATCTTTGTCTTCCCCTTTACGATGCTCAAACAGTCTGTTGGCCACTGCTCAAATAAATGCCCACCCCCGCAGATGCGACCATGGTGTTCCAAGTATCGATGTCCATGTGGTCACCGACCCATCGTGGAGACTGTGCCGCAAGGGACCCACGGTTGGACCCACGGTTGGACCCACGGTTGGATTGCAATCTGAGAATGGTTCAAAAATGGCTTACCAACGTGCCTATGGAACTGGTTTGGTCACTTTCAATGGTTACTACTCAAGAATCTAATCTTGGATGTTAAAGGTTTTGAGCCACGACCTGTTGAGGCCTCCAACTTTCAACCATCAGTTTTTTCGGGACGATATGTTCATCAATGTTGACTGATGTTCAAAGTATGTCGCAAAGATAGCAGCCAAACCACTAAATTTCGTACCAAAGCAGACAAAGTGAGGGTTTTCTAAGACAAAATTCTAAATTACGAAATTGAAAAACAACATGAATAAACTAAGGCACACAACTACTTCAACACGTAGCCATAGAGGGGAACTCCCGTGCCACAAAGATAAAGAATCGAACAGGGACAATCTTTTTGGCACATACTCTAGGTGCACGTAACATAGTAATAAATACATAGTATCCATCTACAATCATGTAAATCAAACAGAAAGATACAGATGGATACTATGATTAGATGGATACTATATGATACTATTATCCATCTAATCCATCTATTATTGGATACTATTATCTATTATCTATTATCCATCTATCAGACAGCTCGAATCCCCGCTTTTTTTGGCGGTGACCGCGGTGACCGCGGTGACCATGACGCACCTCCCGGACGAAGTGCCGCAGCTGGGGCAGGAAGTCGCTGGTGGGCCAGGCTTGTCCGCGCCTGGGTCAACCGTCAGCTTGGGGCCAGGTACAGTAGTAGATATGCGTTTATGTGTCTAATATATATATATATATATACATATGCGATCATATGTGATCATGTGTATGCCTACATATAGAATTGTTGATTATCGATATCTATATCTATGTCTATGTCTATCTATCTGTCTATCTATCTGTCTATCTATCTATCTAATCTATCTAATCTATCTATCTAATCTATCTAATCTATCTATCTATCTATCTATCTATCTAACTAATCTAATCTAATCTAATCTAATCTAATCTAATCTATCTATCTATCTATCTATATATCCATATACACACCAAGAATACGGTGTGCCCCCTTTCTGGACACAACGCAAGACAGATCCACAAGGAAAAATGCCTTCCAACATTTTCAAGGTGAGGGGCATTGTCAGAAACTCCTTCATCTTCAATGGCCAGCAGTTCCAAAGTCCTGGAACCACCTGCTCGGACAAGGAGAGAAAGGCAGAAGTGCTCGAGATTTATTTGCAAACGTTAAACCATTTGCCCGAGGATCATCGCCAACACAACTACGATATGATCATCATCGGAGCTATGAGTGTCACCTTTCTGTCGTCCTTGTTAACTTGTTCACTTGAACAACCAGCTGAGATCATCTGAGAATCTGTGAGCCCAACCTGCAACTCATTCCTTGAGGGCATGGGGCATGCCATGGTCGAGCCTTCAGCGCTGCCTGCTGCACCAGTCGCTGGCAAAAGTCCACTATGGCCACTTGCGCCTGGCGTACGCAGTCACTTGAGCCATGAAAAATACGAGTTGTTTAATGGCAATGCTCACAGATATAGGTAGCACAACCCCCTGCAAGAACTAGTCTGCAATGGTATTTTCAGGGGTTCCCTTGTGTTTGAGGTGACACATGGTGACATCACTCAGTAATTTACCATGTGCAACCAGGACTCTGATCAATCCACAAGAGCTTTTGACCATTCACACCGTTCTGCATGAACTGGATGGGGCTTTCCAAACTTTCCAACCCGGGCTTTCCACAGCCAAACTTGCCATATCCAAAACAAGAAATGATCCAGGAAATGTTCCCAAACAACAAACCTACCTAAATCTCTGAGCATAAAATGGATTGCGATCCCTGCTACATAGATGTCATAGATGTCTCTGAACCCCAAACAAATGGGAGAACGCTGCCCTTTGGTCTTCGCAGTTCCACTGGGTGGATTCTCGGGTACTGGACCTCATCACCCTGAGATCCTACCACCAATTACCATCCCCAAAAATAGAGAAAATATATAACGTCGTCCTCATCGTCGTCATCATCATCATCAGCAGCAGCAGCAGCATCGTCATCATCAAACACCATCTGCGTCATAAAATTGACAACCCGGAAATATATTGCTAAGGATCAGTGATGATGATGGTGATGATGATGATGATGATGATGATGATGGTGAATCGGAAATAAATAGTGATAATACAATTAAATTAGGGGTACCAATGTGTGATAATGAGTGATACCCTATGGCAATTTAACATACCAGTATCTATTTGAAATAATGATGTTAAACGTATATCATCTATAGATGGGCCATTTTCCGTCGCATTGTTTCCAGTACGAGAGGGTAACAATAATCATGATCAATGACCATAAACCTTCTTGACCATTGTCAGAACAATGATAATGATACCATTTAAAAAGATAACAACAACAACAACAACAACAACAACAACACTAATCATATAATAGGAATGATAACGGTATTTCATGTATAATTATGATGGTTATACTATGTTATACTGCGATTTTATAATGATGATAACAATAGTAGTATAAAACTAAGATATCATATGTATTAGTCATATTGCAATAACTATTAGGATAATAGTGGAATCCTCTGGTATCCTGCAATGAGGAAGGATACCAAATCTTCGCCTGTGGCGCCGACAAATCGAAGGCATCATCCACCTCGTAGCGGAAGCCACCAGGCACCTGCCAAAACAGAAAGGGTCGGCTGGGAGATTTTGCAAATAGGCCAGTTGTAAGAATAAACAAGCTACATATGTGTACATATCATTACATATCTATATATGAGTATCTACTATGTATGTATATATACATGTTTATATATATATATTTATTTATTTATTCATATGTATCCACATGTCTACATGTGGATTATGTCGCTGTATTTTTCAATCAAGTGCGAGTTTGCTAAGGAGAATCGAGAAGCATTCCATGGTTTGGAACAAGTCTTGGGACAACTTGAGATACGGCAAGGCAGTGCCTTCCCCGAGGTACAACTGACATCATGTCTTCATCGTTGACCGGCAAGTGTGACACACCACCAAGCTACCGATTTGAGAAGCGTTCAATTCAAAACCCTGAATTGTTCCATTATACTGGTTGGTTAATAGGGATTCCCCGTTCATGGATTATGATAATCCCCGACATTGTTTAGAGTAACCCCCCATCATCAAGAATCATCAACCAGGTTTTGAAAACTACTCTTGTGCCGTCAGCTGACAGTGCCTGTCGAAAGCCAAATAAAACGAAGACTTGGGCTTGACCTTCGCCAGCTGCGGTTGCAACAGAGCTTGCCATGGCATGTCTGAGACCTGTAGAGGGAAGTTGTATCGTCATGTCATGTCGTTAATCAGCTATTTTATCCCTGTACTACACATATTGCATTCTTGTATATATAAATGTGTGTCATTGTCGGACATTTACATATTCAATCATATTCATCTATAATATATTCTAATATAAATATTGGATCATATTGGATGTATAGACTCAGATCAGAAAGTCAGAATCCAAAAAATAACATAGGGGCTAAGCTCGCCGGCGATCTTTGGTCATGCCCCGCTTCTGTAAATGTAATGGAGGAAGAGTCGACTGAGACACGGCAGGGCAAGGTGGCGACGTGACCATCACCGATGGAAAAAATGTCCTACCAAGTAAATTTCACTATAGATTTTATATGATTTTCTATGATTTTCTATGATTTCATATGATTTTATATGATTTTATGGACCTGAAGAAAGGAACAAAAATCCAGGTCAAAGATACAATGCCAGACATGTTTTAATGATGTTTTCTTCTCAACTGCTTTGCGCACACATGAGACCTGCACTGAGACGGGCACCGTGGGTGCACTGGTTTGGGGTCTAGGCGCAAACCACCTTTGAGTGTACAGGGTCTTGGTGATGGGGCCAATCTGGTCAGTCTGGATTCTCAGGAATGGAAATCACTGTTCACAAGCTTGGCAGTCACTTCAAGATCCTCTGCTTTCAAACTCCCCTCAACTTGATCTGTGAACTTCTGTGATCCTTCTAGCATACTTAGGTCATTCCACCAGGAAGCTTTGATATGAACGTTGTTCCTGGGAAGGTGTGAAAGTGTACCCACATGTGTCCGTTTCCAAGCCCCTGGTCTTGACCAAACATCATTTGGCATCATCTTAGTCCGACAAGATATGCTGGAATGCTACAACGTGTGTATATATATATACCTCACGACAGTGTCTAACGTGCCGAATCCATTCGACCAAGGCTAAAATTAATCGCCTCTTGTGACTGGACGATAAATGGTCGGATCTTGGCTTACCCATGAAGTGTTGACCCGGTTGTTAAAAAAGTGTTGACCATGGAAAATATTGACAGAAACCAGAAGAATTGAGTGGAGTAACACCATTCCCAAACACTGCGTGCTTCGCTGATATATCAATGCGTCATCCATTACATAGTGCTTTGAATTTCACAATAAGATCTTTCTACTTGATGCAGTACAATATACTTAACACCAACTGAACAGCCCCCAACAAATGTTCCACACTAAGGTCCCCACTCTGCTGTCGTTGTCACAGGCGCCAACGTTGTGGGCTTTGACGGTGTTGGTCTATGTCGCACCTGAGTCTGAGAGTGGTTTTGCCTCCAAAAAGGACTGCTTGGGAAGGTATCTGCTTGACATATCTGAGATGGCCATGGCTCAAAATTGGGGGCCCCCATAGAGCTAGAAAATATGCTATGTTTGGTATGGCACCATCAACTTTTCCCGCAGCAAGTGCACTACGCCCCAAAGGTACTTCACAATATACACTTTCATACGTTTTTTTTCAGCGTTTCTTTAGTGTTCATTTAGGGGGGGTTATTTAGGGTTTGCTAGGTTCCTTTTACGGTTTATAGTTTATGTAAAAAGTGCTGAACGATTGCCGGACAGCAGATTCCCCGCAGAGGGACATCAAACACGTCCCTGGGTTCGCAAACCCAGGGACATCAAGTTATAACATCTCAACATCGTGGAAGGCCACAAAGTACTGTAATGGTCACTAAAAATGAGGTTCCCGACAATCATCCCGAGAGAGTTTGGGGCGTAGGACAAGCGCTAGCCGATTTTTTTCAGGGCGATTATTTTGACCCCTTGATACCGTATCCGCCGTATCCCACTTTCCATTTTGCAGCAGGAAACCCATGAGTTTCTGGCCCTTTGAGTCCACTCATTGAGCCAAGGGACAACCGCTGTTGCCACTGTCGAAGTGTGCCTGGCGTGGCCCTTGCTATGCGCCATTTTTCATTCAAGGCTCTTCAACTCAGAGCTGCCCCTGCCTCAACGTGGTGTCGTGCGAAGTACTTGGAGCTGCTGTCGAAGTGACCTGCCACGATAGCCAAGGGAGTACTAGCGGCGGCATTGATCATAGTCCTCGAGCTTTCGAAACAATACGTCAAGACCTTCTGAAAAGTAAAACTTCAATGACGTCCCTCTTTGTTGAAGATGCCCGTTCCATTTTTTTACACCTTCCCAAACTCCGAACCAAAAGGCCTGATGGTCTATGTCAGTAGCACCAAAAACTTGCAGCAATTCCTGCTTTGAGGAACACTGACAGCGGTGAGATTTTGAGCTTGACATCAGCTGAAGCTGCACAGTACGTCTACAAGATATAGGAATCTTCAGGAATTCACGGTGTGAAACTTTTTAATGGTTAAAACAAGCAATGTGCAAGAAATGACTTTGTGCTCAAGACTACCAGTGCAAACGCGATGTGGGTACTAGAAAGTGCAAATTGTGCATTTATCGATCCATAGGGCTTGCAACGAAGCGCATGTTTGGACCTTTTCCATCCACAGGTGCAACTCATCGACCGCACATCTCCTGATTTGTCTCCAAAAAGTCCTTTATTTGCTGCTCCTGGCACCAGGCTTGGTGGTGAATGCTCTGTTTCAATGTGCTCCACGGCATCCCAGGCCTGCTTGGTAGAAAGATGTTGAAAGTGAAGGGTCACCTAGCAGCGCTACACGCTGTAAGCGTCTTCGGTGGCAGTTGGATACGGAGGCAAGGACAACAGCTCAATGTGTTTTTGATTTCTGCGAATGTCCTCCTCTTGCAAGCGGGATCCAATCACCCAATAGTCGAGTTGAAACCAACAAATTTTGGGAAAATAGGTGAAAATAGGTCTTCAAGCCCAAGCATAAGCCCATGGCCTCAAATTCATCTCCTAGCCGCCGGAGCTGCTTTTGACTCTTTGGCTGCGCCTACCACATGGCCCACATGGCCATGGATGCCATGGGAATCACCTGGAAATAATGGGACATGTCGCTACTGTCTCTTTCTATTGTTTCAAACATGATGCTGTATATCATAATTATATTACTGTATATATATATCATGATATCACGATTATATATCATGATGCATCATGTATTAATGTATAAAAATGTCTATTTCGCCCACGACCATGTGAGTTTTGTTTGCAGCTGGATACTTCCGAATCAACAGTTCTTCCCCCGGGCCTTGATCTCGACCTGCAGATCTTCTGGTTCCAACTTCAGACTGCTTAAGATCTTAGCCTCACAAGCGACCAGCGGACCAAAGGTGGCGCTTAGATCTCCCAGCGGATCTATGCGGGTTAGATCTCCCAAGGGTCACAAGGACTGTGTTTTTGCGTTGCGAAGCGTGACTGAAATGAGGTCTGTCTAGAGTCTATAGTAAAGTCAGTAAGGCAACTGAAGTTGAGATTCTGTTGCACGAAAGGTGGCCCTAAGTGACTGTAGCCCACAAGCTTCGAAATCAAATCGGAAGGATCACGAGTTTCTTGGATGATCATACTATTGCCATTTAGGATCTCCATTCCTTTCATAAAGGAATGGGCCAGGCAAACCTTGGCCCTTGAGGCTCAGTGAACCAGACAACTCAGCAACAACGAGGAAAAAGATGGAAAAAGTAGTCGATGATAGTCCATGACAACATGACTACAAAAAGAACCAACCGTGACAATACCACAGTGTACAGCAGCAACACTGATATGTGTATATAGTATATACATATATATATATATATATATATATATAGATTATATATACACATATATATATATTATATAGTCGTGACAAACAAGGCAAACAAGAACCAGCAAGAACCGCAGCTACGAGAAGCTGCAGCCATCATCAGCAGCCAAGTGGCACGAAGGATCTCTAGCTCCTCCACATCCACTTATCATGTGGGTTTGTCTAAGAATATGGGCCTCCCCAAATCCACTGGTTGATCACCGTGTTTCCTATTACCTGGCCATGGTTTTCAGACACACCTATTTCTCATATGGTTTGAATGATTCTAAGCCTGCTGTACCCATGGGATCCCATGGGGATGTACTTTGCAGGGTGCTTCCTGGTTCCTCCCGCAATTGTGAAAAAGGGAAGTTCATGTGGAGAATCCAATGGCGGCCAGGCCGGAGCATCCACATTGAAGTTGAAAATGATGTTCTCAATAAAAGTGAATGGATCTGAACGGATCTGAACGGATCTGAATGACTTATGATGAGACTTATGACTCTGTGACACTCCACGGTGCTACAATGTGCTACACACTAATCAGCCATGATACACTTCTGCTTCCTGTTGGACTTTCCCCTGACATTCCCAGCTTCGCTGCTCCTCAGGGTCCGTTTCACCCTGCACCTTGGGAGTTGCTGCACTTGGGACCGTCACGGAATTGGTCCAAGGGAAAATCTATAGGAAACTTCAGGAAACCATGGTTTTTACCCCCGGATATAGGGGCTACCTTCTATAACCAATTCTGGGGGTGAATGGAAATCTGAAAATCTCGCCAAAGGTCGACGGTAAGCCTGTAAGCGATGTTCCAGAACACAAATTTCAAGAGTCAATGTCAAACCCAGAACACCAAATCTTTACCGCAAATTGTCCCTAGACTTGGCCTTCCGTTAATACTTCTAGGACTGAATTTGCTGAAGGTTTTCACTTAGCAACTTCAGCAACCACCATGCAACCACCCAATTTGCCACGCAACCAACAGATACCAACAGTACGGAGCTGAGGCGCCCAGCCATGAGGTGAACATCGTACTCGCCGGGCCAAGGCCTGGCCGGCGACTTCGCAGTGCTCGGCCGAGAGGTGGTGGGCAACGGCCTGGATGAAAGATGATGAAAGAGTGAGGGAGGGGATGTAGCCGATATTAGCCGATGTAGCTTAGCTACAAAATAGCTGTAGCTGGTGAAAACATGTGAAAACGGAGATGGAACCAACATGAATGAATTCAACATGCATTTCATCATCCAGGTCCTTCCCAATGCCGTCTTTTTCCCCGCTGGCAAGGTCTGTTGTCTTGACTCTTTGACTTCTGACCAACGGCGCTCTTGGGCATGTCAAAGAGATATAAGAGATGCAGCTTCAGACTATCAAAGCCAGTCAAGTTGTCAAACTCTCAGAGTTCCCCTTTTGCACCCTTGCCCTCCTTGCTCCTCTTGCTACGTTTGGTGCCCCCTGTCAGCAATTCCAACAAGTGCTTGTGATGCATACGACTGGCCACATCTCGTGGCAGCGTGCCATCCTTAGACCTCCAAGCAACATCTGCGCGCAGCTGCAGCAGTCGTTCCACGGCCGCCCGGTGCCCACCTTTCGCTGCAAAGTGAAGGGAGGTGAACCCAGCCGCCGCCGCTTGCGACAACGAGGCACCGTGCTCCACTAGCAGCTGAATGGCATCACTGTGCCCAGCCATGGCCGCCATGTGCAAAGGGCAGAACCCACGGCGGTCCAGGGTCTGTGCTGCCTGCGGCTTCTGCTTCAAAATGCTTCGAAGGGATCTCAATCTCCCGCCTTCTGCGGCAAAGTGAGGCAAATCATCTGGAAAGTTCCAAGCCATCATTTCTCGCACCACTCGAGCACTGTCTGCATGCACCGCCAAATGGATAGGCTGCAGCCCACGGGAATCCTTTGCCACAAGCTGAGCATCACGACGCACCAAATGTCGGACCAGCTCTGCATGGCCCTGGGAGGCAGCGAAATGAAGTGGGGAAAGTCCTTCGCCCTTCGAAATTTCTTCCAGGCTCGCACCCTTCTGAAGCAAGAAGTCCACTGCCTCAATGTGACCTCCCTTGGCGGCAAAATGAATGGCTTTTGTGCTGCTTTTGGGGAGATTCTTGGAACCTTTCAGCAAGGATTTCATCACTTCAACATGGCCTTGCATAGCTGCACGATGCATCAGTTCGAATCTGTCTCCTTCAAAGCTGCTTGACAGGAGCTCCACCAATGATGCATGACCATGCAGCGCTGCTAAATGTATAGGTTCAAGACCTTCCCCATCTGCCCGAATCCTTGCCCCAGACTTCAACAGCAGCGTTGCTGCTTCCTGATGTCCCCAGATAGCGGCCGCATGCATAGCACTGCGCCCCACCAAAGCATCCGCTTGCTGCTGTCGGATGGCCTCCTCCAATCGTCCCAGCTGTCCACTCTCTGCAGCCCTCAGCAGACCTTGACCTTGACCTTGGCGACCCTGGGCTCCGAGGCCCACCACCAGGTCATCCAAGTTGCAGGTACCATGGGCGTGATCTCCGAAAAAGATCACATCCCCAGGATGCTGCACGCAGAACTGAAGCCGAGGAAACTTTAGTCGCTTTGAGCTTTTGGTCTTTGCAGATAGCAATGTGCATGGATCAATCTGCCTCAAGTTCGGAAGCTCTTGTGCATCAGCAATCCACCAGGCTTTGATACCTTGGGCCAACCAAAGCCAGGTCTCTTCGTGGTTATGAAAATCTTCGCCCGAATTCTTTACTCCAATGGATAAGATAGGCCGCGCAGTAAATCCCTCCATCAACTTGGGCACCTGCAAGCCTTGCCAAAGTTGCCGTTGCAGTTTGGTCAACAAATCCGACAGAAAGATGGTGGGCAATGAGCTGCGACTGAGATCCTCATCTAGCCGCATGGTCATGGCCTCGGACAGATATCTGGAGAGGTTGGTGTTGAGGTACCGGCGCTGTCCCTCCTCGTTACGTCCGTTGCTCACCTGCACCGTCGCCTCCAAAGGGAGCGACGGCAACTCCGGTAGCCCCAAACCGTAGACCACCACCGGCAGCGCCAACTCCTCAAAGGTCAAGTTTCGACCGTTTCGACCATCCACTCGAGGAAAGTCACATCGCTGCAGGTCTAATGTTAGACCTGTGGTGAAGAGCAGCAAGAGCAACAACCACCAGGGCAGATGGCACAAAATCATGCACAGGTCGGGTGGAAGAGAATGACCCGCATATACCGTATATCTCTAGTTTGAGGCACAAACGGTTTCAGTGAGAATGAGAGTCACTAGTCTCCCTGGCGTTCCATCGGCTCATTCACGGAATCAAAACTGACTTTGAAGAAGCCTACAGCTGGTCTGACGAACTGCAAACTGACCAAGCGACCCACAATTCTTGCATTTGTTCATAGTTTACTATTAAAATATATTGCACCGGCAAGAGACTCTAAACAATGTGGGGAAGAGAAATATAAAAGCGACGCTCATGCGGTTCCTCTGCAAAACATTGATTTTTTTTTTTTTACAAGCTGCAAAGCCTCGCGGAAGCTATAGTGCAGCTGTAATGCTGCTACGAGATCCATAGCAGAGCAAAGCCACACAATTGGACGGAGAGCGCGCAACCGCAGCTCTCATCGTGTGCATGGCCAGGTAGCAGGAAAGGTATGAACCAATGCAAAGCTCTTAGAGAGGATCTCACTACAATCTCCACAAGATCTCCTGTTAAGGACCTGTATGGGATGATGCAAGGAGTTGTGGGATCCTCTAGGAAGGACCTTCCACAGAACCCATAAGATCTCTTTACCAAGCAGCGAAAATCAGCACCGCGCCACAACGAGAGCGCTCCGACACGCCCAAAGTCACGACAGGGTTGCGCGAGCGATAGCAAATTTCGCACTATGCCACAACGAGAGCGACCCGATGCGCACAAAGTGACGAGAAGGTTGCGCGAGCACATGTTAGATTTTCACAAAACGTTGCGCTCACCACGAAAAATGAACATTGAACATGTCAAAAACGATTCTCAGCCACTTTTGTGTCGAGGTCTACGAAGTACTGCGCTGCCACGAAAAATGAGCCCGAGGCATCTGAAGTGTTGCACCTGCCACATCGAATCATCACCATGTCCAAAAGCAAGTCCGACGACAGTTTCACAAAATGCGAAACGCCGTCCAAGTTCACCAAATACTGCGCCTGCCACACAAAATGACCTCCAAAAGCACCTCTCATTTTGACCCACGCCAACGTCGTCCGGAAACTGCCTCGCCTGCCACGCCTGATCTAACCCCCGGCCTTTTACTCTTACCGTAAGAACCCCTCAGTGTGGACACATTGTTTGGTGAATTTGAACCATTCATTTATATCATTTATCAACTATTGGGGCCCGGGGTCAAGACATTTTGACTTTCCCAGACTCCAAACGCTCTCAGGTGCTTGCCGCAGAGATGGTGGCGATGTGGTCGGTCTCGTCGGTCTCCCCGTTCGAGCTAGGTGCCACGTGGGCGGCCTGACTTGGAGCTGTAGGGGATTCTTCGATGGTATTTTATATCCTACATCAACAGTGAAAAATGGAATATTATGAATTTCTATCATCTATAGAATCTATAGATGCCTTTTCTGAGGCAATGGATCCAAGGATTGGCTAAAGGATATCAATAAATTCGAAATCAATTGAATGTATCTGGATTTCACAGGCAAAAATTCATAGGGATACCTTGAATTCAGCATCCGGAATCCACCAGACAAAACATGGAAAAAACATGAAAAAACCCTGAAAATCCGAGCCCCATTGAGGACTCCACCGTGGCTGCGTTGGGGGCGCCGGCTGCGGTGGCAGTGCGGGTCGCGGTGCAGGCCGCGGGGCCGGCCGCCGGGGCTGTGCAGCCGGGGACTGTGGCTGTGGGGTTGGCCTCAGGGCACAGGTCGTATGGTCGTCTTGAAAGCAATTGGTTGAAACATGTTGAAACAACTTTGCATTTCAAATTTCAAGAATTTCAGTGACAGGGCAGGGGATCATCATTGCGCATCTTGTCAACTTGCGGCTCAGAATCATTGCATATCATGGCCGTTTCCACGTCCGAAATCGTGTCAGATGATGTGCATGATCGAGCCACTGTTCGCAGTCTCCACCCCAATGTGTTGAAGATTCGTTGACCGTGTCGATCCTTCAATCCCTAAATGATCCGCTGGGGATCGCTTGGTTTCCCGACGCTGGTGGCAGAACAATGGGCGTAGCTGGTTGGCGCCTGATCAGCGACAGGCCATATGCTTAGTGATTTAGCTGGTTAATGTCAATCATTGAAGGTTTATAACCTTATGAAAATTGGAGATACTGGGTATAGTCGGTATATAATATATATATATATATAGTTAATTATTGGGCCTACCACATGAAACCTAAAAAAAATACCCTCTACTCCCGCACCATCACACCCCACTTTGGTCGATTGAGAGACCCACGGCAGAATCAGTGGAGGCGGCCTGGAGCTTCCAAATTTCAGAAGCAAAGCTGGGTGCCTAAGTGGTGCCTAAGTGGTGCCTAAGTTTACATCTTTCTTGGGCCTTGGGAAGCCTTAAACTGGAAATCAATGGTTTCTTTGTTTTCTTTCATGTTATTCATCCTAATTTCTATTCTTTTCATAAAATTATCATTGTATGTTCATTGCCAAAATGGGTTTTCATTTGGATTCTCACTGGGATTGTCATTTGGCTTCATGGCATATATCTTGTTCGTTAGCAATGCTTGCTGTGCTCCTCAGCCAAAATGTCTTGGAAAAATGATGCAGTACTTCAATGAACAGGACACAATTGATAAAAAATAATAATGAAAAATGAACATGTTTGACAGCATGAAGATAAAAATGAAAAACACCAAAAAAGAAAAACAACGAAATGTTTGACAACGTGAAAATGTAAATGAAAACAATGAAAATCGAAATCCAACTGAAAAAGAAAATGAAAAGGACAATAAAAAAAGAAAACCGAAATCCACATGAAAAAATGAGAAAACAAATGGGAAAAAAAACAATGTATATAAATGAAAATGGAAAAATATGGAAAAAATATTAGTTTAACTTCGCTCAGCTAGAGGATGCAAGATGTTCATAAGCCCTCTGTGGCTGCTTCTTTTCAGTCGACAAATGCTTGAAAGACAGACAGCTGACCCTGCCAGTCGCACCTCGGTTCCACCGCGCAATGGGTGCCGGATTGGAAGCGTCCGTGACACATCACCATCTCCTGACCAAGGTGTAGACAACGGACACGCCATGCTGGACTTCAGTTGGACTTCGGGTGTCCCCAATTTCTGGTTTTACGCAAACCAATGGCCATTTAAAATGACAAATGTGTTGGCAAACTGCAGGCCAAGTAAAGAACACCAGCTTGAAGGCGGACAGTATACCCTGCTGTACTCAAACATCACAATGAGAAATCCCGTAAAAAGTGGGTTTTTGATGCACAAATCCTCTGGGGATTTCCCGTTGCCAGGTCAGATTTATCACAGTATAATGTGTATGCCACTCATCGGCTGTTTGGGTTCCCAACTGTGGGACCCCTATACTTTCTGTGCCCCCTGCATCCACGTCCCACCCTGCAGCCTGCAGATTCACACCAGTCTCGTTGCCAAAGCGCCTTACCAAACTCCGCAACGGTCGGGTACACATATGGATCACATATGGATCAGGGGGCAAGAGTCATACTTGATTGGAAACCATCGATTTTGGGAGGCCAGTGACTTTGGCCTGACAAGTCACTTGGAAATGTTGTTGAAAAAAGATCAGATGTGGGAGTTCTCACTGCACTGGTGGCAATGGTGTGTTCTCTTCTTCCAAGCTGTCATCGAATTGAATACCTAGTACTGGATGACCTCAGGTTTAGAATGAGATAATAGAACGGAACAATTCATCTGGCGAACACAGCGACAACAAAATATGGTAATTGCAGTACAACAAAATCCTTTCAGTGCAAGGCACCACCCCGTTGACACACCCGCCCAGGCACATTTGGAGATCTTGAAGACCACCCAAATTGCTGTCCTGGCAGTCTTGAGGGCTGGTTCAACTCAGGATGCTCAAGCTGTTTTGGGGCAGAAACATGCAGAAACTCTGGATCTTTAAAGATTTTAAAGCTTTGTGATCCCAGTGAATCCTCTCCACTCTCGACTCTCGAATGCCATTGAAAGCATTAGCATGTTATGGCAAGCCATGGCAAGCCCAAGGGCAATCGCCAAACAGGTAGAAACATATGTAGAAACATCAACAAAAATAGAGAGAAACCGAGAAACTGTTTTATTTCTGTGGGGTCCGCCGACAGGTTCACCCAAAATCGCAATGAATCCTGTCCAAAATACTCGGCATTTTACCACCACCAAACCTAACGTCTGAACACCGGCAGCCAACCCTTGCACCTGGGGAAAGAATTTGGGCACCCCATTTGAGGGACGCAACTGACGAACCTGCGTCTGTCCGGTGATCCAAAAACTGCCAGTACTGTAGGTGTTTCTCAAATAGCCAAATCAGCAGCGCTGCAGAAGGGTGAATCTTGGTGCAGGCTGAACTGACAACTTACTCCTTCACATACTGCTTCGGAAAAGCACACTCCAAAATCTCCAAACCACATCTTTGCGGGTTCTATGTGTTCGTGTCCCAAGCCGCGTTGCACTCAGGGAGGTACAGCAGTGGTCAAGGCGAAAAGGCTGACCTGGACTGGCTGGAAAATCATCGAACTAAACGGGGACTTTCCAGCAAGCTTTGTTTCATGAATTTCAGGAAAGTATGTTAGGTTATGTTAGGTTATGTTAGGTTATGTTAGGTTATGTTAGGTTATGTTAGGTTATGTTAGGTTATGTTAGGTTATGTTAGGTTATGTTATGTTAGGTTATGTTAGGTTATGTTAG
>Ga0126342_10001539_pt1 | contig 32861 bp, 27 predicted proteins | sample Cyp1metagenome_FD_92528 | JGI IMG/M metagenome (GOLD analysis project Ga0126342, IMG submission 92528) | Coral microbial communities from Lord Howe Island, Old Settlement Bay, Australia - Cyphastrea 1 metagenome | ecosystem: Host-associated > Invertebrates > Cnidaria > Coral ...
AGGACCACTTCACTCTGAGATAGTCTTGCCAAGACAAACTCACTCTGAAGTGGTTCTGGCAAGGCCACTTCACTCTGGGATGCTACTGTTTCAACTAAGTTTTTTCTATCAATTAATTCAATGCAATTCCGGGTAAAGAACACCCTTCTTACCTGGAGATGTTGAAAGTCCCATGGCCAGAATTACATTGAACATTTTGATTTTTGTCGATGTAATTTCGGGTAAAGCACACCCTTCTTACCTGGAGATGTTGAAAGTCACATGGCCAGAATTACATTGAACATTTTGATTTTTAAATATAATTCCGGGTAAAAACCCTTCTTACCTGGAGATGTTGAAAGTCCCATGGCCCTTTACCATATATCTGTCCACCACCCCTCTGATTTGTTGGATCTGCAAACTGCACTGATTTGCGTCATTAGGTGTCCCAAAACACATAAACTACTGAGGGCGCACTTGTGCACACTTATTTTTCTTATTTTTCTGAAAGTTGCAGATTCTTCAAATTGAGCTCATGAACATGCCCAAATGCCAACCATTCTGGCAGCTGGCAAAAAAATTGTGGATGTGAACAGCAGGGTTACATGGTTTTGACTCATATCCATATATATATATTATATATATCCATATCATGATCACCAATCATCGCAACAGTGGTACCAGCGAGCACATGTTGCACTTAGCAGATTTCACTTAGCAGATGTTGAAAATCTGGGTGACGTTGCAGATAGATGCATATAGAAATTGCATGCGAAATTGTAGCCATGGACAGGTGCATTCAAAAAGTTCCACATTCCACTTCCGCGAAACCGGTTTGTCTGAAACTAGGGTACTCCCAATTCCATTGGTCAATCATCCTTTTCCATGCAAAGGGAAAACACAAGTGGGGGTATACCTTATCGTTCCCCATTCTGAGACGCACCCAAGAATGCATAACCGAGGGTGACATATCTCAAAAATATAATATCCCAGAAAAACATCCCCACATTGTCCCCTCATACTCAAAAGTATCCCCGACATGTCATGGTTGAAAGTTCGATATTGTCCCTCCTTATATCCCCAGTCATGTCATGGTTAAAAACCCAATAGAATCCAATCTTCCGTGATTTTCCCATATTTCGCCATTAAAACCACCATGAAAAACCTCCTGTCCCCAGGTCCTATGTCACACGAGACCACTTGGACTTCTTCCACTTCATCGGCCGCGTCATCGGCAAAGCCATCCACGATGCGCAGAACTTGGAGGCGCGCTGGACAGAGATCGGAGAGGCTGGTTGTTTGGGTGGGGTGAGTTATGGTACCCTTGAAGCAGATAAATATGATGATATCCCAGATTGTGGTGATTTAATTTTAATTTGTTTGGATTGAAGCAACCAAACATTGGCATTTTGAGTATCACAAAAGGGGGATGATGGATTAGGGGGATCCAAACAAGCCTGATTATGGATGAAGTTGGATGGTGAGTCTTCCAATCCCTGGGAAAAAAAAACAATGGCAGATGATTGGGGATTGAATCTTCCCGTTATTTTTTTCGGGGGATGGTCATCAACCCAAGGGGCATGTGTACCTCTGAGTTACTTTGAGCTGGTTGGATATGATATCCACCTATGCATATCCACCATAAGTATGTGTAAGCTATGTGTTATGGTATGTATAATATATATATAATAGTGTGTGTGTGTGCGTATGCATGCTATACTGTACATGAACATTTTGTGCACAAGCATGCTAAGGCATACCTTTATTCAAGGGAGCACCACTGTGAACGTGAGGCCTGGTTCACCCGCGGCTTCTACAAGCACATGCTTGGCAAGAAGGCTGGTGTTGGCACAGGGGAACGATGTCCGTTCCACGGTTGTACAGATGGACAAGGTGAAAACAGCAGGCTTGGTAGAATTATGGTTATATTTAAACAATTTTCTACATACAATATCATACAATTATGGTTATGTATAATCAGATTACAACCATATCTAGACCATTTATGTTAAACAATCTGGTTGGTGGTTTGGAACATGTTTTATGTTCCATTTCATATATGGGATGTCATCCTTCCCATTGACTTTCATATGTTTCAAGATGGTTATTGCACCACCAACCAGATTATTATTAACCATCATTAACCATCATCATAACCATTATTAACCATATATTAATAGAATATTACCAACCAATGGATATTTCAAAATGAAGTTGTGAACAGAGGAGATTTGATGAGGTGATATCTTCACAACTCGCGTGCGTTCAACGGGGATCAAACGGGTATATGTTGTGGTTTCCTAAGTCATAGGGGTACCCCCAAATCATCCATTTTAGTATGATGTTCCACTAGAAAACCATCCATTTTTTGGGATACCCCCAGTTTAGGAAACCCTTATATAACCAATGAAAATTATGGTGCTGGCTCCAGTTGTTTCAACATGTTTCAACCATAATGGGATGATGGTCCCCAATGACGAGCAGATGGTTCAGCGGATTGACTCAAAAACCAACCAGCACTATATCCCCCAAAAAAGTCCCCACGATATTCCTATAAAATCATTTTTTTGCTTACCCTCTGGTAATTTAACATAACTATATGGAAAATTGCCATTTATAGTGGATTGTCCCATGAAAAATAGTTATTTTCCATACTTATGTTAGTTTACCAGTGGGCATATCACCTTGTTTGCTACTTAAATTGAGGCCAAATCCCAGATGGAACATTTGTTTCTTCCACGTTGAGGTGCTGACTGCCCACAGTAGATGGGCCTTCAATGGATATGGCCCCTATACCCTTGTTGACCCTTCTGCTCCATCTATGGTATGATTATTACATGCAGGTATACATTTGAGACACTTTTTTTGTGATGAATGTGGATGTATATATATATATATATGTATATATATATATATATATATGTATATATATATATATATGTATATATATATATATATATGTATATATATATATTCAAATTTGACCCTCAGTTGACACATAAAAATGAGCCAATGTCCTATTGTTTGGTGGTAAATATCTACTTTTTACAAGCTTTTGGTAAAAATGATGGTCTCAACATCTGTATCCCGGATTCGCATTGGCATCATTGGCAGGTGATCGCTGCCGACTTGGAAGCCTTTGATCCAGAGTATTTTTCCAACCTGAAGTGGATGTTGGACAACGTGTCTTGCTTCAGCGCTGTATGATGGTTACAGCTGTTTTAAAAAATGGTTGGAAGAGGAGGCCGCGGAGCAATTTCATAGCCTTGTCGGTTATGATGGTTTCTGATTGTTACCAAATGGTTTAAACATATGGTTATAAACAATGGTTACCGATGGTTTCTGATGGTTGATGTTTGATATGCCCATGTTGGACTACGTGCCTTAGAGAAGGAAATATCACTTCGCTATCCCTTCTCGGATCCACATGGGTAAAATTGTGCGGTTTGACATGTGTTTGACATAAAAGGCAGATAACGGTTTAGGATCATATTCTCACCAAGATTGCCACAAATGGTGGTACACCTGCAATACCCTCAATTGTTGTTTTTCTGCGGGAAAAACCGAAATATCGTATTCTTGGTTTTGAAGTTGTTTCCCATGATGTCCAATCATATCCCCATTGTATGATCATATAATACCATTTCTGTTTGTAAGGTCCCAAGATTAAAAGCAGAAATGAAAATGGGTAGTTTTACCCCAATTTCTCGACCTAAAGATTGCTGCACATAAACTTTAAGGTAAACTAAACTCCCTTCAACCAAGCCATTGAACCCCATTATTAACCCAATGTTATCCCATATTTGCTCTATCGTTGTTCCCTTATTATCCCATTATTATCCATCCCACTATCCCGTTGTCATACCAGTATCCCAGTTTGATCCCACGATCATTCCATATTTCCTCCAATGATCCTAAGCAAGTTCCTTTAAACCAATGCATTGAGTGGATTATTGTTGACAAAAATACTCAATTTGTTGGTTCTCCCCCAAAAAACATCCCATTTTAGACCCTATAAACATGGGTCAATGGCCATTTCAAGAACCTAAATTGGAGGTACCTACCATATATAAGGCCTATGTAAGGGAATATCCCCACAAAATATGTCCTTATATGGTACAGTACCTCCATTTTAGGATCCTGCAATTCCCATTGAATGGGTAAATCCATCAATGCTCCAAGGGTAGACTCGTTGAGACAATCCCTTGGGCCAATCCATTGAAATCCGAAAATCTCAGCTCGTTATCCCATCATCCTGTGGTGATTCTACCATTCCTATGTTTTATCATGTTTTATCCCATTGTTTTCCATATTTGTCCCAAAGATCATCATGGTAGATTCCGAAGATTCCCATTTTGGACGGATTTTTGTCCATATTCTCCCGAACAATTCTCCTACTCTGATCATATTTCCCCAAGTTTCCAGACATTATCCTACTATTATCAACTACTGTATATATATATGTATATATATATATATGTATATATATAATATTTTCCACAATCATTATCAAGCTAGAAGTTTCCTATTAGTATCCTATCATTATCCACTATTATCCTACTAAAATTCATAGATTCCCAACATTCCAGCGATGTTTTCTGTCATATCCCAGTTTTCTCATCATCCCATAATGGATATCATCCAGAGCACTAGGGCATAGGTGGATCACAGGATATCCCAATGAATTGGCTGATGGGAAAATTTTCACCGGAAAGCCCGATATTTTATGGTCAAAACCATGGTTTCTTGTAGATTTTCCCTGGTTTCTTGTAGATGTTCCCTCAAACCAATCCATTGACCAATGTTTGTTCATCCATTGAGGACATCACGGACATTGTGGAACTGTACTTTTGCGCCGAGAGCGATGAGCTGGGTCAGATGAAGGCAGCAGATTCCGTAACGGAGGCAGTCAGTGGGTATAACGGGTGAATGGTAGGTGAGTTAACCATCAAAAATGTGGACTGAACCATGCTTAACCATGCTTAACCATCAAAAATAGGGATTAATCATCAAATGATATAATGGGAACATAGTATGATAGTGGGAATATAATGGGGACATTCTGGATACATTGTAATCACCTCACGCCGCAACCTCACTGGAATGATGGTCACTGTCGGGGTAGCTATCCCAAATGCCAAAATGGCCAAGATTGGACCATATTATTATTGATACCTAAGGGTGACTTGAGGATCCCCCATTTTAAAATATCCCTACATATATTATATATATAACTATACATATTATATCAATATATATATATATGCAATCAATATCAAACAATATATATCTAGGTGTGTATATTTGTGTATGTATATAAAGACTCATAATATACCAAATTCTGTTACTTGAACCACAGCTCTCCACATACATTGCATTCATCAAGAAACCCGTGTCCCATTGGTTAATCCAGGGTTTTTGGCTATCGATTTTTGGGGAGTGACTTGTTGTCATAAAACAGGATATTTTGGAGAAGCAATCTGAGACATAGTATGTGGATGTATGTGGCATTTATTTTTTATAATTACCCTCTGGTTATTTAACATAGCCATGGAAAATGGTTTACCTATCAAAAATGGTGATTTTCCATGGCTATGTTAAATAACCAGATGGTAATTCTAACTATAACATATATATATATGCATGGCTTATCTCTGCTATCTTAATCCGCAGATTTGATTCATGAATCTCGCTCGGCACCGGCACGTCCCTTAAGGCTTGGCAGACGTCATCCTCAGCCCGTGACTCCTGTGACCCCCTTCGATCCACTTTTACTTCCTATCCAAAATGGTACATCAATATGGGCTTTACAGAAATATATACATATATATATGCAGTATAAATATGTATAAATATGCTATAGATTGTTCAGATTCTTCAAGCATGTCCCAGCGCGATCCAATTGTTTTGGTATCAACTGTTGGTTCCATTTGGTTCCACGACACATCGGAAAACACATCGGAAATCGCACGACACGACGCGACACAGGTGGTTGACCTGAAACCCAATGGTCGATCTTTGCGGGACGAGCCCAGCGTATTTTTCAGGGCTCCCGTTGACTACGGGTGCAGTAAATATGGGTTGAAAATTGGGGGTACCCCAAATTCTGGCAAGTTGTGGTCCGGGAAAATTATGATTCATCAGCCGATTTGGCAGTATATGTAATTTTTTTCAGAGAAATTGGTATGCAATGTTGAAGCAACAAACTATGGAGAATTAGCCATCAAATTAGCTGAACATGTGTGGAAACTAGGATTTTAATGGGTAATGCCAAATTCGTATTAATAAATCCCCTAGAAGGTAAGAGTCCCCCCAATGAAAGGGTTTGTCATACATAAAAAAGAACAACCAACCTGCCTGCCAATGGGTCGAGATTTCTCTTTTCAGGAGCAACCTCCCTCCCAATGGGGTGAGATGGTGAGATTGGGCATGGGACATCCCTTCCAAACATTACTTTTTAAACCATTAAGAAGCACTTAAAACCATTAAAACAAACAAAAATTATATCCTGACTACCACAAAATTAGAATTTCTGAGCAGGGTGTTGTGGAAAAAAAGGTGGTCGCACATGTTTATGAATAGGGAGAGACCAACCCAAAGTAGTATTGCCTTTATTTCTGGCATGTGGGTGTTGATTCATTGGGGGATGCGTATTAATAGGAACTTAACATGATAAGGGATTTCACCACAAATGTGCAAAATAGGGGTATAACCAACAATATGATTAGATATTTGGAAAGTTGACTGGGTACCCCAGTGCAACCTTCATCGATTGGCACTGTAGATAGGGACATTGAAACCCATCTTGTTGTTTAATGATGGGGGTATCTCCTTAGACACCAAGAATAAACAACTTAATCTCAAATACCTGACGCTGCATAGTTGCAAATATGGTTGTGTGCTCAAATGTGGAAAGCCCAGGTTATCATCCAAAGCTGGTGATGTTTAAGTGGGCAGCCGAAGGAAGGTGCGCACCAATGGAAGATGGAGATTTCACCAGAAGTTTGTGAGGTCTTCCCAATCACCGAGGTCGAATGGACGGCTTATATCCGTAAGATATGTGGTGCAGGCAAAGCTAGGTCGCAAGTTCTGGAAAGAGTCTTCAGACAAAAAGCATTCGGGTCATTCCTGGCACTAGGACAGGAGCTTGCGATGCTGCCCCGCTCTGCGATGATTTTGAGAAGCAGCAGGAACAAAAAAACTACAGATGAATCTCGCAGCGAAAAATACAAATTCGTACAAATTCCTCTATGCAGCGCAGGCCCATTGTTTGAAGTGTGGTCCAGCTTTTGTCGGCCATGAATCTTTAAGAGAGTGCAGGCCCAGGTTTAGGTCAGGGAGCACGTAAGAACACATGGTAAAGCCAAGAATAGACAAAATGGTACGTCATCCCCATTTGCCAACTGACTTATCATTTGGAGGTATTGAAAACCATATCCCAAAAGATCCAAAAGTGTGCTTTATGAGATGAAACAGTTTTAAGTGGATTTAAACACGTGGTTGCAACTGGCTAATTGGGGTTTGAAAAGAATTGAACAGACCGTGAGGGCAGCCAAATTCAGTTGAAACTCTGTTGTACCTCGGATTCTAACATATTCTAACGTGTCTCAATCTGCATCTTGTTACTACAATAAGGTCGCAATACACCCACGGACGGGGTGAAACGTATCCCGCAAACATCCTTGGGACTTGGCTTGTTACGGCACGCAAAGGCCCGTGACCAACGAGAACAAGTACGAATACATTCAGCTGATGTCGGAGCACAAGATGTGGGGGCGCCGAAAAAATCCCAGGTCCTCATGAGATTTGCTTAAACCAGAGCCATAGATTTGAGTTGAGTTTGCTGAGGAATGGTGGATTTATCCCTGACTTATGATCTTTCTCAATGTTGAAGATAAATCATGAGATTTGGCAGTTTCTAATTTTGAAATGACCCCATTTAGGCCAGAACTATGATGACTATGATGGTTCGTGAGTTTTGTTTGTTGGGAACTGCGAGCCTATGGGGTTGTGGGTTTAAAACAAGCGGGCCCATGACTATGTCCTGAATGTGGTATCGCAATCGACCAAAGCCAAGGAAATTGAAAGGAAATTAATTATGGTTGTACACCCATCATGTACATATATATATATACAATTATATATATATATATATGTATACGTATATACACACATAGTAATAGTACGTAATAGTACTGTGATTGTACTGCTTTTTTTTATTGCAAGGAAGTAGATTAAAAGGTTTAAAGTACCAAGGGTATACAGGGTATACAGGTTTAACATGTTTTAAAAGGATTGAGGTAATCGGAATTGACCATCTGGTTGTTTACTTTCCAATTTGATTCGTCCGAAAGCTGGGTATACCTCTGGCAATCAAACATGGCAATGAAATGCAACAAAAATTCCCTATTATTTGTGGATGATGTTCTCACCGAAAGCATCCACGACTGAAAACACGGGATTTCCATATGGATTTCCAATTGCCATCCCTTTGATTACCGGATGGTAGACTAACATAACTATGGAAAATCACCATGTTTAATGGGAAAACTCACTATCAATGGTCATTTTCAATAGCTATTTCGACATAACCAGAGGGTAACCCCAAAAATCCCATGGGTGCATCATTTCACCAACTTAGGACCAACTCCGTGCGACAGCAGATCGATGCCTTCCTCAAAGGTGCAGATGGTGAGACGCGTTTGGAACCAGAGATTTAAGCGGCTAAAAAAAATGGTTTAGAGATGGTGTATGCTTTGGTGGGTTGTCGATGTATCGTGATATATCATGATATATCCATTGTTGGTTATCATTGGTTATTCCATTATCCCGCTATATTCTGCATCAATTGTTGGTTGATTTTCATTGTTTGATTCATGTATGTTATATGTTTTCACCATTGTTGGATATTGTTGGCTACATTTCCGCTAAATTCTGCTATAATAATTCTCCTTGGTGATATGCATGATTGCAACGTAGTTAGTAATGCTTCTTGGTAGTATTGGTGGTCTTCAAAACCGTGCTGCCAATGCTAGCATTATCAGCCGAATGGTTCCTGTTCCCCAGGCCACGTGTGGCACACTGATTGAGTCGCGCCCAGGATCCCCAACATAGGAGAACGTAGGTTTATAACGGTTTATTACCAGGATGAATGGGGTGTATGGAAGTTATAACATGTTATTACATGTTATTACTATTGTAAGCTGGGTTTATAAACCAAGACACATATCAGAATATCTAGGGGGCACCATTTCGTACCAACCCTTCTGGCTATGCTCTGATGTTGACTCTTTGCACTCTTGGGCCACCTGCAGGTCTTCATGAGATCGTTCCACCCGAACTTTTGTCGCTCTTTGATGTGCCTCGTTCTGAGTGGACGCTGCTCTTGGTTCTGCTTTTGGAGGAAAATAATTGGGTCTAAATGACACCTCACCATTTTGCTGTTATATAAATCATTGTCAACCTTCTCCGAAAAAGTTATGTTTATGGCAGTTTATGGGGAATATAAAGAAGTTGTTGGAACAACAGTGTGTGAACAAAACATGATACTTTCATCTTGTTTTTTTAAACATAGCTGCTTTGTGCAGTGGGGAACTCCTCGGGATGTGTTGGAAAAAGCCTTGGTGTCGGGTCCAAGGCCTTGATGGCAAAGCCGATTTCGAAATCCGGGGGATTTTTTTTTGCGGAAACTCTCCGACGCGGAAAGACCTGAGTAATATTGGTTAATAAGGATTAATAAGGGGAATTATCCCCAAATGGCCGAACTATTCAGGTTAGTGAAATATGATAATTTACCCAGATCTAATATCTAGTCTATATATCTATATATCTATATATCTAATATATCTAATATATCTAATATATCTAATATTGGTATATCATCTAAAATCTATATATCCTCATGATTCTTCTCTTCCCATGTTGGGAAAGCCTAATGAATCCCATCCCCTACTATTAAGCAGCCCCATCCCACAGTCCCAAAGATGTGGTTAGTTTCATCCCCTATTAAACCATGGTTTCTTGAGGTTGTTTAATATGAATGGGGGATGGGATGATTTGTTTTCACTTTGGGGAAAGTGATGACAATTATTGACAAAGCACTCGAATTTTGGAGCATCCAAGTGTAAAACGTAGCCACACCTTTGCATCAACATACTCTGTTCTTCTGTTGGAATTGCGACAATAACAGTAGCAATACCAACAACAGCCATGTGACCCCAGATTAATAAACCTCTAGGCTCATTGGGGGATACCATTTAGACGCAGATTATCATTAATCCCTCTGTTTCATATTGAACACGCCCCAGAAACCCTGGTTCAGTGGGGGATTGACACAACGGGGGGGATGATTTGGGGAAATTCATCGTCGAGGACAAAGAGCTGGAACTGCTGATTTCCGGATTGCCGGACATTGATATTGAGGACTGGGGACACAACCCCCCCACGGTTGGCTAAAGAAGTTTGGTCTGTTTTGGTTGATATTGGCGTGATCTATCTATCTATCTATCTATATATATTATATATATATATATATATTATATACAATTATATATAATTATACATAATTATATATGTAATTATATATATATATATTGCTTCGATTCCTGTGATTGCTTGTCGGATCTCCTACTGTTGTTGGTTCTTTATCCATGTTTGCTGGTTGTGCACCATCTTGGTTGTTTGGCATTGCTCAGCTATCTCCCCATAGTGCCACTATTCGCTCGATTCTATACCCATTGGATTTCAGTGGAATTCTCGGTCGTGGTTTCGAATACATTGTGCATGCCCTACATGTTGGGAAAATATTGGTTTGTTATGGTTGGTTTGGCATGCATTAAACATGGTGGTTGCTTATGGTTTGTATCAAACTAATTAATGTTGGATGATTGGTTGGCTTATGTTATGTTTCTCTGAAATTTATTGAACTTTATTAAGTGTGATACTTCGCCATGTTTTGGGGTATCCAAGATTTGCCACTGGATATTCGGATATTCAGGTCTGCTTGGTGGTTTTATATACCCTCTGATAATCAAACATGGCTTGATGATCAATGTGCCCCATAAAAACGTGCAGTGAGTGAGTTTTGCAGCCAGCCGCGTTTGATGACACCGGAGAGTACCTTCTGGCAATTTAACATAGCTATTGAAAATGGCCCATTGATAGTGGATTTAACCATTGAAAATGGTGATTTTCCATAGTTATGTTAAATTACCAGAGGATAAAACCCATTAGATCCCATTAAACCACCATATTCCCATAAATTCCCATTAGATCCCATTGAAATGTTGGTTTACCAGAGGGTATCCACTTTATCTTCCAGCATGAACGTTGACCCACCAAGCCGCAGTGAAGGTTTTTTTTTTCAGGATCTGAAGGCCAACACGGAGTACCACAACTACACTCCTCAGTTGGGACCTCAGTGATGCCATTGTTAGCGGCGCCTCAGATAGTGAGTTTCCTGGGGATGATGATCAAACCAAGCAGTAGTTTTTTGTTGGGTAACTACGCTATGTTCAAAGAACTCCCAGGTTGTCTCACAGGAGCTAAACAGCTAAAGCTTTTGAGTTTGGAAGATTCAGCTGGAAGTGGAATAGGGCACTGAATATCGCATGAAACGTCAAACATGTTGGGTAAATTTGAGATTGAACATGGGGAGTTTTTATATTTTTTTTTTTTTTTTAATGTTTATGTTTTCACACCGTAGGCGCACTGATTGAATTTGGTCTCAGCCTGCATTGCATAGATTGGACAAGGCCAAATAGTTGGTCCCTTGATCGACCACTTTGGTTGTTTCTTAATTTTACACAATCATTAAGTGGAGTCTATTTTAATTATTGCACCTTATGAATATCCCATCAGTAGTCAGTAGTCCCATGAATACTATTTATATAACTATATCTATCTGGTTGGTGGTTTGGAACATGAATTTTATGACTTTCCATATATTGGGAATAGTAACCCCAACTGACTTACATATTTTTCAGAGGGGTTGAAACCACCAACCAGATTAAGTGGAGTCTATTTTGTTTATTTCACCTTATTATATAATCCTTTTTACATGATAATGCATTTTGAGAATATGATAATTTCCTGACCCTTATTATGTCATAGCAAGATTGGGCCGCTCTTCAACCATTAAAAGCGATGAAAGCCCTTATTGTGCTGAATATTTTTTTTCACAAGCGATATGCAGTCCATATTGAAGCTACACTGAATAGATTATATATATATATAACATTGTATAACATCTGGGTAAATTATAGTAATTCACGAACCTGAATAGTTCGGCCATGAATGGGGATGATTCCCCTTGTCGAGGTCCGACCAGATCCAATGGCCTGACACCCAGCGAAGCCGCCCACAAAAGGCTACATCAAACATGGACATCGCTGGGAAATCCTATGAAAAAAAGGTGGCTTAATATGGTTTAATGGGGTTTAAATCGAATATCTATGACAATTTCCCGTCAATGAGGCTTTAGCTGAGAAAGTCATCTATAAATGTGGTAAATCCTCATAAAAGATGTTTATACGTACGTATATACAAGTATATACATATAGCCGGGGGAAAATCATCCAACCAAAGGGAGGAAGTCATTCTGATAAGGTCTAAACACAAAATCCAGGATGGTGAGAAAAGAGCACACCAAAGTGGCCATTTGGAAGATTGAGCCATCTGATCTTGCTGGGGCACTGTTTTTTGCATCATTGTTTTCGGCACCGGGCCTGGAGAACAATTGCACTCCCGAGTACCCCAATCCCATTGGTTTATAAATATCAGTTTTCCCCATTAAAGTGGCAGTTGCACACATGCCCCAAGCTGATTATAAACAATAGCAGGACAAGACGGGATGATCATTCACCTAATTCTTGGATAACCATAGGATCCATGTATGCTATATATGGTAACATGGATCCCATCAATATACCCCCAATGTTAGCATATATACCATACATGGATCCTATGGGACAACCCATTGAATCATGGGATTATCCTTGTTTGGACAAACCCATATCCCATCGGTTGATGATTATCAGATGTCATGCAATTTCTGCACTGAGTTGGAAGTGCTGTCCCATTTTCAAGTATGGGTGTGTTTTTCATCCGATCATTAATGTTTCTCTAGTGATCAACCAAAGTTTCATCGACAAAGTTTCGTGATTCTCCATAAATCCAATGTGTATTCATCCAAAATGCACGATCCATCAATCAAACATCATCAAACTCACAATGTTTCGGTATTTTTTGTCCAATCCTGTTCTCTCAAAATCGTTTCTGATGTGTTTTTGCTGAAGATTTCTCCAGGTTTCAGCACCGAGGTTCTGGAAAGTGCTTAGCGAGTTCAGTCAGGAGCAAAGGGCCTGGCCTGGGGCCCCTAGGGCCCTGAGTATCCACTGAAGTCAGGGTCGGTGTTTCAATGTCCTGGACTCACAGCCGCTAGACTGGTTCATTGGGGGTAGCATTTAAGTATCAGGTTATACTGGTTGGTGGTTTGGAACATGTTTTATTTTCCATAATACATGGGATAATCCATGATAATCCTTCCCATTGACTTTCATATTTTTCAGAGGGGTTGAAACCACCAAAAAGTGCACCAATATATGTATGTAGTGGCACGTCTCTGCAGAATCTAGACTTATATAGCTAAGTTTATGCTATTGATATATATATATATAAATATGTTTTTTAAGTTTGCAACAAGCCTTACAGAGATGGCGAGTATGAAACCATCCACTGTGGGTGGTTTCTTTTCGCCATAGCTAAGATGTTCCATGTGTGACAACCAATTCACCATGTCTTTGGTGATGCATAAAAGTGGGCAATCGTGTAGAAACATGCGATTTTGAGTTATTTTGCAACTCCCCAAGTCAGCAGTCCCGGAATTCTGTATGGTTTATCTTACATCTTAATATGTAATATGTACTATATTTTAGCCTACTTTTTTGGGGATATGTCAAATTTTAGCCTACAGAAAAATGTTTTTTTTGTCAAAGGAACTCCATGGAAATCGACAGCCTTCGATGTGTCTCCTATCGCAATCAGCCCCCAACGCATGAAATCTCCAGAACAGAACTCCCGTGAAGATCTCCATTACCCTCTGGTAGACTAACAGTTTGCCAACTTGAACATGGCCATTTATAGTTGATTTATCCATTGAAATTGGTGATTTTCCATAGTTATGTCAGATTACCGGAGGGTAAACCGCCACGATCTTCCCATCATATCCCAGTAAAAAATCCCTGGAATGTCACGATCCCAGGTTTTGTCGCCTTTGCTGAGGTTCCTTCAGTTTGCCACGGGAACCAGTCGCGTGCCGGTGGAAGGCTTCAAGGCGGTTTTTGTGGTGAAAATTTTGGCTGATGTTGGTAAACTGACCCCTTGGGACCTTTGCGGGAAGCTGTTGGGTAATGTTTTTTTGAACCATATTAAACAACATTAAAACACTGGATATTGTTGGTGATTTTTGGATTTAACCAAGCAATTAGATCCAATTAGACTATGACATGGGGATTGAACCATCATGTCTGATCATTTCTGGTGGTATCATGGGATGGAATTCATTGGAATACATATCATGGAGATGATCTGGGATAAAAAAAATGATGTTTGAGCATTGCCTGCGAAAAAAAAAAAGCACCCCGAGGGTTGATGGATTTGATGGTTCATGTTTCTGAAGGGGGTTAGTTCCTGTGTTTTAGTACCCTTTACCCTCTGGTGATTTAAGATAGCTATAGAAAAACACAATCTTTAATAGGTAAATATTAGGTAAACCATCTATAAATGGGCCATTTTCCATAGCTATGTTTTACTCTACCCTTTATTTATTGGGCAGGATCAGAATCCACCGTAGGAAATCCGTTACCAACCAGGATCTAACCAGGGACGACATTTCGAGGTAGCCACAGTCGAAGTTGGGATTCCCATCCTTTGTAGAATGACCCCACAAGAGCCTCACCATGAGTGATGGTGAGTAAGGAGTAGCTAGGGACAAGATATGTTTTCATTGTGGCTTCTCCATATCTATGTGAATTTACTGGAGGGTGGATGCAAACAAGTGGCACATAGTCCCCCTGAAAAGCAACATATTGTTTATCAAATTGAGACTTCGCAACGAGGGTAGTCATCAACTATATAAATCAGATAGATCTGATGTGACCTTTTGTGTGTCTGAAAATGGAGGATGCCCCCCAAGTTATGGTCATCAACATCCTGCAAGGTTTTGTGATCTTTTTTCAATAGCTTTTGTTTCTCTCACGAAAGCAATAGTGCTGCGCGCTATGAACCTGCCGGGGATCCCTGCTGATGCAACGCTCACGAAAACAAGTTTGTGGAGGTTTCAAGAGGGGAGAGGTCATTGCCAGATTACACTTCACATGTGGCATGAGTTTCCGATTCCACCAGAAGGATTTCCGCACAACGAACTCTCACCTGTGTGGCACCTGGGAGTACATCGACAAGAACTTCCACGTGACCCTGGTGGACGGAAATGCCAGTAGCGTTTGCAATTCCAAATTTATGCACCTGAGCCTTTTCGCCCCATGCTTTGGGGTGCAGTTTGAGTTTGACTTGATGTATGTGGGATATATGTGGATATATTTTATTGGGGATTGTATGGGATTATTATATATTGGAATAACCATGTTTAATCATGATTATATATGCTAATATATGCCAATTAAATTCCATCCCAGTTCAAAGCATGGATGGTTACATCCCGATATTGTCTAGGTGTTTACACATGATATCCATGTCTGATTTCATGATACCCTCTGGTAAACAAACATAGCTATTGAAAATGGTCATTTGTAGTTGATTTACCAATTAAAAATGGTGAGCTTCCATAGTTATGTCAGATTACCAGAGGGTATTCCATTTATTAGACACACGGCTGTAGCACCGATGGTCCACCTGTTTCCAGCATGCCGGCACGCCGGTAGGGCTTGGTGGGCATGCGTGGTCCACAGAAGTTCTGCATTCACAAAGCCTTTGGCCCTGAGCGTTTGCCCTCGGTGCCTTGGCGGTTAGAGAGCAGGGGTTGGAGGGAGGGAGGGGAGGATGTGGTAGATGTGATGGATTTTTCTGAAAATGAATATGAATGAACATGTTCACTATTTATTGGGATATTCATTGTTGATTGTTAATATTCTCATTTTTGGTAATATTATATATGCCCTTTTTGCAGAGTATTGATGAATATTAAAACACCATGAAGAATCAACGGTTTTTAATTGACGCGTTTAGGACTATATTTCATGATTCACACTTGATGAATCTTTATTTGCAGACGATCTACTTTGTCTACGTCAGACCGCCCCCTTAACAAGCATCAAAGATGCTGTGCAGTGAGTCTAGGACCCATTGCATCAAAACCCAGATATTCATATGGACATTGCTATGGGTGAGTTGCGGGAAAACTTCCCCCAAACCAAGCCCCAAAAAAACATCACTGATGGACGCCAATGGAAGCCTGGGTGCTGAGGCTCATACCTGCTTCAACCAGCTGCTTAGATGCAGCCAGGGGAGAGTTCTCCTTCAAGTTTCTGCTATTTTTGTTGGTGATTCTTCCAACCAGCGACGTGACGTACGTGCGAGGCTGGACCTCCCAGACTATCCCTCAGAAGAAGTCCTGCGCGAGAAGCTGCTCCAGGCCGCCGTAAGTTGGAAGGTTGAATCAGCAGCAAAAAGATGGTGGTTTTTCACATGGCTTCAGCAACAGACATGATGTACGTGGGATATATTTTTTTTTTTATTCATGGGGATTGTATGGGATTATAATACTGGTTGGTGTGTGGAACATGAATTTTATGACTTTCCCATCATATTGGGAATGTCATCATCCCAACTGACGAACTCATATTTTTCAGAGGGGTAGGTATACCACCAACCAGTTAAGCAACAGAAATGATGCAACCTAACCAACAGTAACCCAGAAAAAGGGATGACAACATGGTGGTTTCAGCAACCAAGTTGGTGATTGAGCCAACGAAATCCACGGCTTAGCGGCTTAACCGACAAGAAGCGATGAACAAGCAGCGGGATGGCTCGTTTCATCCTGTGATTTTGTTGCGATTTATGGGAGGATGTACCAACCAGCCAAAGAACTATGCATTTTTTTGAGTTGCAAAGTCTCTAAGATTGAATTTGATGTACAGGATTTATGGCAGTTTGGAACGATGGTGTTATTTCGATCTTTTGTTTGTTTTGTTTTCAGAGTAGTTCTTAATTATGTTTTGCAATCATCAAGATTGGTCATATCTTTGTGTTGACTCTGTGGTTTCTTATATTGCACATTGCGGCTATACTTGTTATGATTAGCGCCAGCTGATGTTTGGGCCGGAGTAAACCCCATTTTCACTTACTTCCAATGGCAACGTCATCTCTTCTTTTGTTCTGTCCTTGTTATACTCCAAGTTCCACTGGATCTAGCCTCATGTTTACCCCTATTCCATGATCATCGGAGATTGCTGTGAATAAAAACCCGAATTTCCCATGTCGAGTCTACACCCTTCTTTCATAGTTCCTACTTGCCTTTTTTCATCCCGCGAATCGTTTTTGTAGATAGTAGTTCGTTCACCCCAGTGGATGAATCCTACTTCTCCATACTGGACCGAAAAAAACTGGGGTTCCAACCCACGGCCTCGCAGCAAGGCCGTTCATGAAGGCCATGAGGGCTTTGGCTTCGCTTAGGACGAGGGGTAATGATGGGGGCCACCGTTTTTTTGTGCTGACGATCATGAGAAATCTGAGGTAAATCCCGTGCAAATACCTGAACTTTTAAATATAGATTCTAGAGATGAAAGAAACAAATATTCAATGGCCATTTCAGGATCCTAAATTGGAGGTACCTACCATATATAAGGCCTATATATGGCCTATGTAAGTGAATATCACCACAAAATATGGCCTTATATGGTACAGTACCTCCATTTTAGGATCCTGAAATTCCCATTGAAATATTAAACAAATCCAGGTATAGATGATTTGTTCATTTAAATCGCCAATGTTGATGCGGATTTCACCGTTGAGTGGTGATTTGACCATCAACAAGGGATCATATGGTGATTGGTTTATCATGTGTTTATCATGTGTTTACAGATATTTCAGCATCAACACGGTTGAGATTGATTCGGAAAAGCCTGCGATAGCCTAGCAGGAGTTTCTCCGATTGCTGCCACTGAATCTCAAAGTCTCAAATATCCAAATTGATCCTACAATCGGGGATGGGTCAAAAACCCTGGAAATATATGCATGACATTGCATGACTATTGTTGTAAGGATCAAAAATCAATGATAATTCAGACTATTTCATACTTGATACTGATAGATGAACCGCTTTAGTGATGATGTGTTGCCACCAATGACGCTGTTGCCGCGTCGAATTTCGACCCAAACCCAATTGATCCTCAAAGTCTCAACGGTAGACTAGTTGGTGCTTTGACACCATGGAGCTGAAATTTGGACTAAGCATATCTGTGCATTAATAATCATTCATATTTGTATTCTATACACACTTGGAATTGGAAGCACCAACCGTTGTAGCTTTCGGCTGGTAGAACGGGCTGTTTGGCGAGAGCATGTTTGTGCGAAGGCTTGCCTGGAGATGTTCGATGATTTTCGCATGGGTTCCAACAAAATTTGGAGGTGTATGTGTATCTGTTGCAATTATATATATAATATGTATATATATACAGTATAATTCAAGAAGTAATAAAAGTAATTGCCATTCAAAAACAAGGGCTAATTCTCGGGATCAATTGGAATACATTGCCACAATCAGGCTTCACTGGTTGGTTTGGGTTAAGTCGGTTAAGTGAGCCGCACTTACCTGTTTTAACCCAGGCCCATTCTTGTTCCACCAAGCAAATGCCAAACCTGCTCTCGACCGGCCCGTTGCTACAAAATCAAGTGAGTCCAAAATGTCTGAAATTCGCTTCCTGGGTGGGTGGATGGCCGCAATGTGGCCATCCCCTCACCTTTCTTCAGCAGATTGTGAGTAGAGCACGGATAATACCCCGGTTGCAGAGCCCAAGAAAGAAATCGTGATCCACAGATTCCACACATGACATGATAACGTGGCCGTATGGCACAGCATCTGGGCGGTAGATTTCACCAAACGGACCGAACAGAGATTTGTGCGACCGCGACCCGCACCAGTGACCAGTACCGAGGGATGGTCCCCACCGCAACTGAGCGTTGTGGAAAAGACGAGCGAAGCCTATCCGCTGTGGCATTGGAAAGTTGGTAGATGAGCTGCATTTCATTTGAACCTCTGATATCCTAGACTCTCCAAGTACCAAGAAACATGGTAAAACTAATAAAATTGTGATAGTTATATACAGTATGTGGGAAATAACAATTTTATGGGTACTTGGAGAGTCTAGGTAGAAGTAGGACATCTGGAAGTGATGCGATCACATCATGTAACACATCCTGGAAAAGTATTGGACATTTTGGGGATATGGTGGGTTCTAATAGGGTTTCCCTCATTATTTGAGGCTTCAAAAATGGATGGACTTGGCCTTCCTAGCCATGTCATCATCCTGGACAGTCAGATTTGATGCGTTTGAAAGGATGGCTCTGGAAGGTCAGTTGGAGCTTGCAGTTTAATGTCAACCCCGGATTAATAGACCTTGGACCTCGGTTTATTAATTGTGGGGTACTCCCCAAATAGTGATCATTTGATACTTCAATGGTACACCCTCAATTAAACCGCCGTTTGGGGTTGATTAATCCAGGGTTGACATTAATGATCAAGTGACTATTGGAACATGTTTTAAAAGCTGATACCATTGGATTGTCAGATGGTCTCAGTGGATAAGTATGATCAATTGCATCTAGACCTACTTCCTCACTGTTGCTTTGCCATAACATGTTGTTGATTAATTTTGTCAACTGAAGTTGGACAAAGTTGACAGATCTACTAGATGTGATGTGAGTAACAAGTGTGGTAATTAAGTTGTTTGATACTTATATGTCTAAGACCTTTTTCAAGCTCTCAAATCCCAAGCCTGTTGGGCTTCACTCAACAAACCATAGATATATGGCGTGCTGAGCACAGGAGCCCGCCGCAAGCACAGGTTGGCTCCCTGGGAAAGCCGCTCTCGCCACCGTTCGAGAACCATGGCTGCAGCAACCAACGGCAGCAAGGACGCGGTTGGTATCCCTGATTTAAAGGGGCTCCATTTCAGACACGGCCGAAGATCATGTCATTGGTTATTATTTACCCTCTGGTTATTTAACATAGCCATGGAAAATGTCCCATTTATAGATGGTTTACCTGGGTTTACCTATTAAAAATGGTGATTTTCCATGGCTATGTTAAATAACCAGAGGGTATATCATTTATCTCCTGAAATATCCTCCAAATCAAGATCCCAATATTTTCTTGGTTGCATCCCATGAAACATAGCAATTGAATTCTTATAATGACTACTTGCTGGTTCACCCCACTTGGTGGGTTAGTTCAACAAAATTTTGACTGGACTAACGCAACATACAGGGCCGGGGGCACCAGCTTTACACATGGAAAAGGACCGGAGCCGATCGCCCAAAAAAGAGTTGTCACTTGGCGTACTTGCTGAGACGGTGACTTTTTTTCCAATAGGACATATATATATATACTACTTGGGAAATTGATCTATTTGGAAATAGGCATCGGCTAAATGGGATTTATGTCCATATAATCATATAAAACCATGTAAAACCATGTAAAACCATAAAACCATAGGCTAAATATATGGATTTTAGATGGTTTTATGGTTTTTGTGTGGGTCCCTTCAAATCCAGGTTTTTTTACAGCCCCAACATGGGTCGCCCTAGATCGATCCAATAGAGTTCACCAGGAACATTCAAGGCGTGCTTAGAGGGATGGGATTAAGTGGGTTTATGAACTATCAAATATATATATATATATATTAATCATGAAATTATATGGGATTATATATATATATGGGTACTAAATATATACTAATATTAGTATGATATGGTTTATAACCATAAATCTGGGATTAGTATAACCATTAAATATATGGGATTATAAATATGGTATTATATCAATGGGTATAATATATATCTATATATATAATATATATATATATATACATTTTGATTATAAATATGGGATTTTCAATGAAAACCTCATGGTGAACATAACCATTAATTTTTGCTTAGTTGAAGAAATGGTATACCAGACCTGTCTATGTTTTCCCAAAAAGGAATGGTGAAAACGCCACATTTGGCTGTGCAAACTAGCAATAATCCATGAGTTTTTTGGATGATTTCTGAGGCAAACAAGCAACTTGCGTATGTGCTATAAGATTGCTGTGATCTGTTGTTCCGCTACCATGGAAACATGTTTCTCACCAGGGTAAATCCATGTCAGCAGTGTGGCCGGCTTATGTTGTTTGTGTTGCTTGTGATGAGCCCATCTTCTTCTTGAAATCCGAAATTTGGTGTTTATTTATATAAATCCCTGTGCTTGTGGCTTGAATGACCATTTTGTTGGAGTGATTCCCCATGTTTTTGGTCGACGCATACGGTATACCCCGGAAAAGAGCACCCCCTATGAAGATCACCGTTCTGATCTTCCCAGATAGCCTCTGATAAACTTAGAAAAAGTTATTGAAAATGACCACAGAGAGTTCGTTGATTTATCTATGAAAAATGGTGATGTTCCATAGTTATGTTAGTTTACCAGAGGGTGTTCGCTAGTTTGAGACCCTCATCTTTTGGGATGGGACCGCGCCGTGCCCGACAAAGGAAAGTTGATCCTTCGAAGCTCACAGAAAAGGACCTACAAGATCCTTCGATGATCATAATGGGGAGGGCTACCATGCTGGTTGGTGGTTTGCAACATGGCTTTTATGTTCCCATATATTGGGAATTTCATAATCCTAACTGACTTTCAGATTTTTCAGAGGGGTTAAAACCACCAACAAACTATAGTCATGAAAGATTGCTGATTTATGGGATATGAAAGGGGATGTAATTCACCAATTAATAGTGGATATTCTGCCCAGCAGGAATATCTTTGGCATTTGTTTAGGGATATAACTATAACTTTCTGTAGATAGAACTTGATACATCTAGCCAACCATATTATATCTTGGGGATTCCCAAAATCGAGTGTCCCAAGTCATTATCCAGTTTATTTGTGATTTCGAATGGGGAAACAGACCTTTGGGTATGACGGGTAGATGAGGGATCTCACTGACTTACCCACAATAAATTGGGCAGCAATGCATGCGATTGCCATCGATTGCCCAAGCTCGTGTTGATATGTCTCCTTGTCACGTTTTAGAGCAATGCCCGAAACGTATTTTGGTTGATGCTTATACATGGTTTTTCACTAAGTGTTTTAGATTATTATTATTTATTATTACAGTATCATCCAGTACCGGAATTCCTATATCAAGCACTCAATTTTGGATGCTCACATCTTATTGGAACGTACCCATTGTAGCAGCAGTGAAAGGTCTCATTGAGGCACTGCTTTCCGAGGATGGATTTTCTGCCGATGACATCTTTGGATCCAGCACCTCGATGCTCCTTGGCTTCGACGTGGACCACACCTTGTTCAGCAGTAGACCATGCCATTCTGAGGTACCCAATTTTAGCCCATCATGTTTCGGAATTACATGGAATTGCACGAAGTTTCGCATCGGCTTCATTCCAGTATTTCGATGTATTTCGACTATATCAATTCCCCAAAAAGATGGACAAATATACCATCATCCTCAGAGGGTCCATATAAAACTCTTGAACCTTTGGGGGTACCCCCACCACAAAAAAAATCAGGGTCAGCCGCCGGTCAGCCATCTTCCCATGCGAAAACAAATCACGAAACGCGAGGAGTGGCTACACCTACGATGACTTGATCTGCTTGCCTGGGCATATCAACTTCGGAGTCCACGATGCTCGGCGGAGCTGGGGAGGAAGCAGGGGAGATCATGGGTGGGTGGTTCTTAAAGATGGTGGACCCAAGAATCATTCAAGAATCATTCAAGCATAGTTTTTCTTTGAAAGAGGAACACCAAATTTGGTTCAGATAATTTCCCCCATTTGATGAAAGCTCCAAATGCGCATCTATGTTCGGCAAAACACTGTTCTTCGTTATTTGTTTGTTCTCGGGTCTCCAAGACTAGCCATGGATTGGGTAGTGTGGATATTCACAATCAATGATGTTCACCGACAAAAATGTGAATTTCAACTGTCAAGGCATTAGATACCCTCTGGTAAACTAACATAACTATGGAACATCACCATTTTCAATGGGTAAATCCACTATAAATGACCATTTTCAATAGCTATGTTAGTTTACCAGAGGGTATACCTGATGGTCATCAATCGGTTACCATCAAATGGATTTATGTTTTGATCGTCAATGGTTGAACCGAGTGGTTGAGTCATGTGCGGACATAGCTGGCATAACCTGCAAAAGAGAGATGTACAGTAATCCGCAAAGATGGCGGGTTGAGTATCAGCATGTAGATATGGTTAAGCCAGTGGTAGATGAGTTGAACCAGCAACGTTGTTTTGCATATTTAACCTACCACGAATCATGGGATGTACCAACAAAGCTCATGATGTAAACACTAAATAGCGCATGTCACGTCCAGCTAAGGATGACCCTCTTTGCTGGTTATTATTCGCCAAAACCACCCCAAGCTGCAATAAGTTTGTAGCATCCAAGCAGCCAGCAATACGGCCTCAACCACGTGGCATATATGTGAAGCCCTGGTGTATTGGATCGGATCAAATTGGCTTGGCTTTCTACGTGGACCAACAGATCGATAGATACAGTGTATAGATGGACAGACTGGCAGTGATATGCAGGATGATATCTTGGCATATCTTGGCATCTTTCTCAGTTTTCTTCCAACTCACACATTCTTCGAGGCATCGTAAGGGTTTCATTTTACCAATCTTAGCTCACCCAGTTGTTTCGTGATTTATGGGGCATCGCGAGCACCGATTTGTCTTTCTGTAGGACTCAGTTTCAAGGGATGGTCTTTTGGGAGGCTTCAACTTATGTAAGAGACGCAACGGAGATGTTGGGGTGCCTGGAAATACCTACAGGATTTCACCACAAGCTTGTGATTTTGCGGCATGCCTTTGTTTTCCTAGGAACATGTCGTCTGGAACATGGATATGCATTCATACTGAATGATGTCCTACAGTTTCACATGTTTTGAATTGTTTCAGGTCAAGTTACGCTGTTCAAGATGTGTAAATACATGTACATTTACTTAAACGATGATGCATGCTATGTCCACTTGTTATCCGATCGGATGTTTTAAGACCCCAAGGATCCAATTCTCTACAGCATGGGTATGTGGGTTTACCATGTTTTACCGTGGAGTGTTCAAATGGCATGTTTCAGGTTTTGCAGACACCCAATTTGGGTTTTGGGAAAGGTTTTTGAAATGTGACTACAAAATCTGGCTACGCTTACGCAACCAGAATGAACTTGGGAGGATACTTTCATCATACCTGCCAGCACGTCAAAAGTTGAAATATATGGTCATCAATGCATTTTCATAGGGATTGATGTACATTGATATACCCATTATGGCCATGGAATTCCTAAGAATGGAGTTGGACCAGCCCCCGAACAATGGCCATAGTTCTATTTTATCTATTTTCCCCATATCCCAACTATTCCCCACTGATGGGGCTTAAATTCCCATTGTCATGAAAATTCATATATATAATATAATATATATATATTATTTCATTATCCCTGCAGTTCCATCAGTTCCATCTCACCATTCTCACCCAAACCTCAGCATTCAGGATGTGAACCTGTCAAGTCGCTTCAGCAAGAAGATCCATTTGAAGACGCCCATTGTGTCCAGTCCCATGGATACGGTGACCGAGTCCAATATGGCCATCGCAATGGCTTTGGAAGGCGGGTTGTGAGTGGCGATGGCATGAATAGTGGAGCTGTTGGTAACGCTGTTGGATAATTAGTTGGATAATATTAATTAATAGGGTTTTAATGTGGGGACGGCAACTTTGATCAGCTGGGAGTTTCTGAAATTGAAGGAAGCACATCGAAATACCGAGATCTTTTAGTGTTTTGTCTGCCTGAAATTTAGGGTTGCGACAAAATTACTACGCCAAATGCGTTCAGTGAACTCCCACAAAACCATTCTGGTCATTGATCTTCACTCCAGTGATGCCGGGTTTTGGAACCAGAAGCTGTAGGTCGAAACCCCAGTACCCGGGTAAACACAACAGCTCATAAATGGGCTTCATCCCTGCACAACATGGTAGAATATGGTAGAATAGGTGTCAACACATCCAAAAAATGGTTGGTGGTTTGGAACATCAAATATCATCCCAAGTGACTTTCACTCCATGATTTTTCAAGATGGTTAATTATTGCAGCACCAAGACGCCTTTTGGGCCAGGTGGAATCGGGGTGATCCACACGAGCCTTTCGGTGGAAGCACAAGCTGCGGAAGTGCAGAGGGTGAAGAAATACAAGGCCGCCAGGGCCGCGGAAGGTGGAGATTCTGGGATTCCATGGGGATTGACCCGGATTGGTCCGGCCTGGTTTTGACGAAGACTTTGCGAACTTGAAGTGATGGCCCACTGAAATAGTGGATTTACCCATTGAACATGGTGATTTTCCATAGTTATGTAAACGTTTACCAGAGGGTACCTAGTAAAAATATGTAAAAATCATGTGAAACTTGGTGATGGCAGGGGGGTTTCATTGGGATTCAATGGTGAAAAATTGGATAGGTTCAATAAGTGCCTCTTTTCCGGATGTTTGAAGTGGATGGATCATCCGTGGGATCGAAACTGGTAGAAACGAGGATTTTGCCAACACGAATCATGGCAGTTGTGTATTGAACATTGAGCACTACAGTACAGTAAATCACCGTACCCGAGGGAGCATTTTTTGACTTTTCATTCAGTTGAACATGGTTGGTACGGCAAAGTACTGAAACACTATTTGTGGAAGTAAGATATGGTCAAAAACTTCGACATGATCATGTGGGTTTCAACTAAACACCCCGTAAACTTAGTTGACCACGGTACACCCCCTTTTCTACGTCGTGGTATCCACTCAAGGAAATCCCCATCCAATATGCAGGGCCAGGGAGCAGACTCTGCAACACGGTACCACGAACCAACGATAAGGTAACCATAATTATCCATTGCTTAATCATCATGTTCCCTAATGGCGACAATTATCCGCAACATTCCGCAACTATTCACACCTATCCAATATGATCCATAGATCTATTGCTTAATTATCCACTATGTTCATTGTCCATATATCCATTGGTTAGTTATCCATTTTGTAATTATGTCATTAAATCAATGGGAATTCCAGCATCCTAAAATGGAGGTACGTTAGTACCATTTTTCAGGCCATATTCTCTGGGGATAGTCCCTGAAACATAGGCCTAAAAAATAGGCCTTAAAAAATGGAATCGGTACCTCCAATGAATCGATTCCAGTTCGTCATGGCCAGTGATTATACACCAATGATTAACCATCATTCACCACTATTAAGCATTAACCACGTGAAATAAAATGGTATGTCCGACATCCAAAAAAAAAGGCCATCTCTGGGTGTAAAACAACGAACTGGTCGCCGATCTGTGAAAACAGGCCGGCTTTATTTTGGATCCGGCGACTCGGTTGGAGTTTGGGGAATCCCATCCTGGGGGTACGTACCCCATGACAAAACGGAAAGCTCCAGATGGGTGGCGTCCGAAAACATGGGGGGTATCCAATAGCTGGTTGGTTTATTTCATGGAAACTCCCATTAAAATGGATGATTTGGGGGTATTCCATGGTACCCCTATTTCAGGAAACCTCCCATATTATTTGATTAAATATGTTGTACGATAATTGTCATTGCCTCATATTCTAATAGTTCATGATATGGTTTATGTTATGTATGCTACATTGCATGTATTATCAACGTTGAATGTTGTTTTGTTGCATTCTAGCACATTACATTCTATCCTACCATATGTATCCATATGATATCATCTTGTTGGTGGTTTGGAACATTTTTTATTTTTCCATATTATATTGGGAATGTCATAATCCCAACTGACGAACTCATATTTTTCAGAGGGGTAGGTATACCACCAACCAGTCATTATATTACATTACATCATACTATGTTTATGATCCAATATATGATATCTTAACATATATATATGTGTGTGTCACATCATCATGCACCGAATCCTGGGACGTAGATCTGCCATTAGCTGTGCAAGTGGCACCTATATATAGATCCCAGTGGTGAATCGATGATTTTTCTGCTTCAAGTGGAAATCATATGCCATATTTATGGCCATATTATGGTCATAATTGGGGTATACTTAGGCCCATTTCAGATACATAGAGAGACATGATCCATATGAATTTTCCACTCTTCAGGTCATCATCCTCTAAATTTACATTACAATTACATATCAAATTTCACGAGCTCCTGGGGTTTTGCGATTTTTAGGGAATATTGGATATCAAGGTCAAGATGCAATATTTGGTGCAGTGTACGCGCACAAGGGTCGCACGAAAAAACTTAAGCGTCATGGTTTGCACGGCGATCTCCGACTGTTTCCAACCGTTTCCCCTTGGACACCTTTGGACCTTCAAAAAAAAACAATTAATTGGACCAAATCCATTTATGGAAGGCTGATCCAGCGCAAACCCGTGCAAACCATGACGCTTAAGTTTTTTCGTCCGACCCTTGTGCACGTACACTGCACCAAATGTTGCATCTTGACCTTGATATCCAATATTCCCTAAAAATCGCAAAATCCCAGGAGCTCGTGAAATTTAATACAATTACATGGATGCTGATGTCCCCAAATTGGATAAAGGGAAACTTCACTGGGTTGACGCCGCCTGAACATTGTCAAAAACCGGAGTTTCCTTCCAATGAGGTTGTTAGCCCCCATACATTTTGATTGAGTCTCCATTTTTGCTGATGAATTAAATTGCTGTTGTCTGTTGACGGTCAAGTTGATTAAGTCGCCATGTGTCACTGTATCACCATGGCCTATGGGTTTGTTTGAAAAGTGGGTACCCCCAAATCCTATTGTTATGATGGCCATTTGGGGGCAAGCACCATTAAAAGACACAGCCGCAGTTGAGGAGTTGATGAAGTCACTTAGTTTTTCGTTGTTATGTTTGAAACCGGATTATGCAAGTTGCATCAATATGCCAACCTATAATAATCAAGCATCTATTAAAGATATAAATATATATACAATATATAGATCATCCGTCAATAATCCCTTATAATCATAGATTATTATCAGCAATTAGCACTTCTTATTATTACAGTATATTACAGTACCCATTTTTATCCCAATGTGAAGCCATTGATCATCCATTTGAACTCCCATGAGGATTAAGCCGCATGGTTGGCTACATAAGTGCCATGGTCACATCCCATTCCTGGCAATTCGTTGAATCACATGGTGAGAACAATGTGGCGTTTTGAGCGCCGTGGACAAGCTAGACTTCATTGTGAGGAGAAGCATTAAGGTCAAGGTCGTTGGGAAGGATTCATGCAAGCATGTCAATGGCATGTGCATCACACGTGCATGACATGTGCGTGTAACATCATCATGCAGCCAACCGTTTGTAATGCAAACATGTAGAATCCTGGTCCTAATTGATGGAAACAATCTAATCCATGTAAATTCTACATTCCTTAACATCTACATGAATCACCATCATGCAAACATGTAGAATCCTCATTCTGACCCCAGCCCTTTTCGGTGATGGACGCAGGCCCACCCTGCCCCGACGCTGAGGTCTGCGTGCCGCCGACCATGACCTTGGAGGAGCTCGACGAGTCGCTTGGTGGAGCTTGGATGGTCTATCAGTACTAGAATTATGGGTTCCTATGAATAATTATGGATGATTATGCCATAATTATGGACTATAGATAGATGACTATAGTATATTATATGTTATCATGCCATTACTATGGATGATTATGAATTCTTATGGATTACTGGTAGTATATCTGAGCAAAAAATTCATCAAAATCTCACGTTCTGACCGAATCATGAAATCATCCCCAGAGTTGGTAAGTCGTGTAGGTGAAGCCAAGTACTTGAGTTATAACCAGTTACCCTCTGGTAAACATACAAATAACTATGGAAAATCACCATTTTTTTAATGGGAAAACTCATTATAAATGGCAATTTTCCATAGCTATGTTAGTTTACCAGAGGGTATAACCTACCTACAGCTGGATAGCAAGTAGGGATTCAATATAATTGCCGCCTATGGATGAGTAGCGCTGCCTGCAGGAATTTTTCGTCAGCAATGCTGCGGGGATACGTAAGCTACAACCATGTAACCAGTGGAATGGGCATAGACCAATTACAACGGTGATGCAACCAGGAAACGATATGTTACCCGCCTCCCGACATTGAGATAGTCGTTGCAAGGAGAAAAACGTGGGACCAACAAATGTTCAAAAACTTGTTCACCACTCATTACGTTAGTATCCGAATTGGTTATTCTGGAGGAGAACCTTGAAGTGCAGAGCAAGTTGCGGCATGTTTGGTTGGAGCAAGTCTTTCTTCACCTATATATTCCCCATAGTATGCTGGACAACTCTGAGCTTGCTCCCAAGGGCTAGAAACTTCACTTGTTGCAAAGGTGTTGGATCCAATTTGATCCAATTCACAATATCTGGTTGGTGGTTTCAAACATGTTTTATTTTCCATTTTATATATGGGACGTCATCCTTCCCATTGACGAACTCATATTTTTCAAGATGGTTATGGCACCACCAACCAGATTATTATTAACCATCATTAACCATATAATAACCATTAATATTAACCATTATGAACAGTATATTAACCAGTATGGTTAAAATCACCAACCAGATTATTATGATCATTAACCATATAATAACCATTAATATTAACCATTATGAACAGTATATTAACCAGTATGGTTAAAACCACCAACCAGATTATTATTATTATTATTAACCATATAATATCCATACATTAACCATATATTAACCATCATTCACCAGTATTAACAGTATATAAAGCACCAACCAGATATTCACCAGGATGAACGTGTCCTCGAAGTGTGCTCGCCCATGACCTCTGTTGAACCAAGGGTTTCATCAGAGTCCAATTGACATGCTGTAGCCTCTGGTAAACGTTAAAAAGCTATGGAAAATGGCCATAGAAATAGTGGATTTACCCATGGAAAATGGTGATGTTCCAGGATTTACCCATGAAAAATGGTGATTTTCCATAGTTTTTTGTAAACGTTTACCAGAGGGTACTGGAAGTCTCTTTGATGTCACCAGAGGGATCAACTCTACACATAGCCGAAGGCACTAAGCTCCCAGATATGCAGCAGCAAATCTGTTTGGCCATTGGTCGGAAGAATCCTATGGCAGAATGATGGATGTCAGAAAATTGCTGTAGGAGTCTGTGGTGAAACCACCTCCAGATGCCACTGATATTGCGCATAAAACCGGAGATATCGTCAGATATGAACTACCAACTGCAACAGGATTTGGAGGAAAAACACATTTAGTTATAGTTCGATGATTTTTCCAGCTAGCCTCCAGGGAATGTCCCAGCCTCGTTTGATTACCAGGGGATAGATATCATTAACCATGACCTCGCAGCTAGCCTTGCTAGAATCCACGGTGAGGCGGTGAGGCTTGGAAATATTACTATATAGATTTGTTTTAGCTGTGACTGAAGTGGGTTATGTCCGTCAAATAGACATATGAATAGGGAAAATATGATACATATGATATTAATGATATTCGCAAGATTCGTGATGATTCATTGATTCATGCAGGGTACACCGATCCATAATTCATCTTTGGCCATGTTCAATCGAGGCTTCTCCTGTAATCCTGTAGAAACAAAACTTGTGGGCCGTCTAAGGTTGCCATGAATAGAGTGGCAAAAGATCCAGACTTGGGAGAAAGATTAAGATGGCTATGAGTCAAAAAATCTGGATTTGTATATGTGAGGGACACCACATGTTTGTCATGTTTCGCTCTTGTGTTTCCATTTTTGGGTGAAGAATCGTGCGAACTAGGTGCTCCAAGCATCCTACATTTACAATCAGTTATGGGCGTTTCCCCCCAAAGACATCCAAATAACCCTAATGTAGGTATAATTGGGAAGGTACCATTTAAGTATCAAATCATGACTATTGAGGGAATACCCCCCTAATTAATAAACCATGGTCTATTAATCCGGGGTTAACATTATACCCAGCGTGAGCGCACTTGCCGCCGCATGGCAAACCGCTTTCCAACTCACACTTCTGTGGCTGCTGAATGCCTGCCTCAAGAGCGTGTTGTTCAGCACATTGGGAGGATCCTTTTCCTCATTACACTTGTGAATTTATTGCATGCAGTTCTTTGAGCAATACCTGCCGTGAAGCGGCGCAGCAGTCGAGCTCACAGAGGAAAAATGTTGGAAAACGAGCGAAGACCAACTGCGCAGTGGGGCAGCATGTTTGCCGAAGCTGGCCGAAGTAGAAAAGACAAGGATAGGCAAGGTATATGTTGCATTCAGGTGGACTGAGAAACGATTCCAATGTTCCAATGTGTATTGTGGTCCTCAGATTCTTGGATAAAGTCATAGGTTTCATGGTGAAATTCCTGCTTCCGTGGGTGAAATGTGGGTGTGTCTGAAAATATGGTAGACCTCCAAGTGGAGAGAATGATGACAAACCATGGGATTTGGCGTACCCTATTTCAGACAGAGAAGTCAGTGTTTTTTGTTGGTCAAATCCATTTTTTTCTGTCAGGTAAACTCTGGGTCCAAAACGGATAATAAAACAAACAGAAGGATTTCACAGGACTTAACTAGCAGAGACTTGGTCCCAGAATTCTGTCTAGGACAAATCTCTAGGAAAACCCAATATTGGCTGCTAAGAAACAGGCTTGCCTGCAAATTTTATCTCCAACCAATCCGTTGACTTAGATTTTTTCCAAGCAAATTCTTAGGAACATGTGGGCTCCTATACCCAACAACCGCCAAGGTTGAAGAACCGTTTGGGTTTCACCGGCTTTCCAGTCACTGCACCTTGGTGATCGGGGCTAAGAACTGTTAACCATGGAGACGGCTAGGTAAAAGCATCGTTTTAGTTATATGGTTTCGAAATATATTGCACAGACATTTGTATGTATGTGTATATATACCCATAGGATCCATGTATGCTATATATATATGGTAACATTTACCATCAATATACCCCAGTCATGTTAGCATTAATATACCAGCACCATGGATCCTATGCGATATAGGTTGGAATCCCGATGAACCAACCAGTGATAGCCATCCACAAGTCCTGTTCTTGTTGCTGCAGCCAGCACGAAAAATTCTCCCATCGGTCAACGGAGTCAAGAACACGCAATCCTCAGCGACCAGACATGGATGATTTAAACCTTCCTAGATTGGAGTCAGAGTGGCAGTTTACCACATTATTAACCATGATCCAATTGATGAAATCCCAAACGTGTTTGTTTCTTTACAGGATGAAAACTCCATCTCGTTCTCAACTTAACTTTCTGTATATAAATCAACAAAATCAATCTGTTCTCCATATTTTCCCATATTTCCCCACCTGCCAGGTGAGGGTTGTTAGATTTTATCAGAGCTGTTCTCCTCCTCCGCCTCCGCATCCTCCTCCTCCATCTCCTCCGCCTCCTCCTCCTCGCAGTCCAGATCCCAACCGCGACTTCCAGATCGCAGTCCGCCTCCTCCTCCTCGCAGTCCAGATCCCAACCGCGACTTCCAGATCGCAGTGGGCACTGCCGGACCTCCACCGCGAGCGCCAGATCCCAGCGGCCCCTGCCGGACCTCCACCGCGAGCTCCAG
>Ga0126342_10001540_pt1 | contig 32860 bp, 27 predicted proteins | sample Cyp1metagenome_FD_92528 | JGI IMG/M metagenome (GOLD analysis project Ga0126342, IMG submission 92528) | Coral microbial communities from Lord Howe Island, Old Settlement Bay, Australia - Cyphastrea 1 metagenome | ecosystem: Host-associated > Invertebrates > Cnidaria > Coral ...
AAGGGTTTAATTCTCCCAACCCCGTTAAACTTCCACATTCATTGAAGATCTTCAATAAGGGTTTAATTCTCCCACCCCCGGCCCACCCCCGATAAACTTCTACATTCATTGAAGATCTTCAAAAATGGTTTAATTCTCCCACCCCCGTTAAACTTCTACATTCATTTTGAAGATCTTGAATAAGGGTTTGATGATGATGATGATGATGATGGTGATGGTGATGATGATGATGATGATGATGGTGCGTTGCCTGTCGTGGTTGCGGTTCTGGGCAAAGCCCAGGCATTTGCCGTATATATATATATAAATTTATTTACACTTGTTCTATATGATTTGATTATATAGTGATAAATACAGCTTATATAGAGAATGCATACCTAGTACAGTCCTTTGGTCATCTTTCAAATCACACATCACCGAAGGCAGCACTGGCAACTCCGAGGCCACGGCCTCCTTGCTGCCTCCATGGCTTTCTTGTCCGATTCCGACTGAGTAGCTGGGAGTGATAGTGATGAAGGGTGATGCAGTTGTGATGTGAAAACACCCTACAAGGATTGTTGTTTCAGTCAAACACAGTTGTCTGTTCCATCATCGTCATCATCATCAACAACATCAACACCTCTACAAACTACAAATTGCAACACGTTGCTTTGTCAACCTTCAGCTGACGTCTCTTTGTGGCTTTCCAAGCTGCGCACGCGCGTCTCTTGAGTGACTCCATCTGGCAGCTGAGTGGCCTCAGAACGTCTGGTGTTTTCTTCTCTGTTGTCACATCAATGCGCGGGCAGAATTCCCTTCGAAACCTGAGCATGTGCAACTCACCAGAAAAAACACGCCTGGGGATATCTGAAATTAACACATATAACATTTTTTTTAAAAAAATAAACCATAATACTTGGGGGACCGCCACCTCGGTCAGCCAAGCTCCGTACATCGGCATGATCGACAACAATCATGGAACGCTCCAATGTTGAAATTCTTTTTGACCGTTTGCGGAAACATGTGCAAACTGAGATATTCGCGTTGCATCCATTGGTGTGTCTGCCAGTCGCCCGCACCCAAATGCCTGCATTCCGTTGTGGGATGAGGCTGTGTGCGAACACACTTTTGTATGTGGGGCTTGCAAAGGTGACTTGACTGAGCCTGAATCTGACTCTATAGTGCCTCAAGAAACCAAACATCACCAAACACAAGCATCTGAATTCAGAAATGATTCTCGCTGTTTTCGCATTCAAAACTATTGGAAAATTGGAAAAATGTCCTCAAATCAGATCCGGAAACTTGACACTCTTCCCGACACATCTAATGTCTGGGATGCCTCCCGTGTCATCCAGGTTCAACGCCATTTCGAAGCGGCGTTGTTTGTCTTTATTATGTGACCTCAGCTCAGTGATGCACCGTCGGTAATGACCGGCAATCAGCAAGACACGCGCACAAATATATATATATGTGTGTTAGCCCCCCTAAGATCCACCTTTAATGCTCTTCCAAAACATGCATGTTCAAACTCAATGCGTACTTCAATTAGGCATGCAGATCCCTCTTGAAATTAAGGTTAAGGGGTCGCACCCAGCTTCTTGTAAGCATGGAATCATGGGATTTCCAAAACCTTTATAGAATGGATGGGTTTTCGGGAAGTTGGGCCCTTGCAAAACACATAGGTTTTTGCACCAAAATATGATTCTGAAATCCCACAGCACTTTGTAAGGGGACAACTTTCTTCATGATGTGAATGTTGCATCACATGAGATGCCCTTTTAAAAGAAATCAATATTTCTGATAACATTTTTGGATATCAGATTGTAAGGAAACAATTTCTGGTTTTCTGCTAAATTTTTGTCCTGGTTCGTTGATTTTCAGGCATTTGTTTGTAAGGATTACTTTTCTTTTTGCACTGAACGCAAACTGTAACAAGTTGCCATCCATTTGCAAGTATTGGCAAGGGCAATGGCACACCCAGCTACGAATCTAAGGATTTTTTCTGCTGTTTCAAAACGGTATCTTGAGCTTACAAAATGCGTCGAAAAACCATGCTCGATGGTCTTATAGACTGAGTTGGTCCCTAAAAACTCTTGTAACATGAACACTTCAAAATGTACACCTTTGCCTTTTAGGTGTCCTGTTGCAAAATGCCCTGGTGCAGGGGACTCTTGCAACTACAAAATGCACCTTTATAACGCATTTATAAGAGGGTTGACCCCTTCCAAAATATAAGGGAAAACTTGACCAGGATGTTTGCAGTGAGTTTGATCAGGCAAATTTTCCAAGGAAGATGTCAGCAATTGTCATTGGAATACATACAGTACAGTAAGTGCATTTGATGGGACGGATGTAAGGACGGAAAGATAAATAAAGATAAATGTTTGTTAATGAAAAACCAGCCTTGATATCCCTACCCCTATAGAGGGGGAGGGCGGGGGGGCTTCTCACCCACATACTTTTCACCCATGTGCCTTTTACCCACAGACTTTTCACCCACAGACTTTTCACCCAGATATTTTTCACCCACAGACTTTTCACCCACATACTTTCCTTTTCACCCACGTACTTTTTACCCATTGACTTTTCACCTACATACTTTTCAGTCACATATTGTTCACCCACATACTCACCCAGGATTTTTTTATCCACATACTTTTGACCCAAAGACTTTTCATCGACATAGTTTTGACCCACAGATTTCTCACCCACAGGCTAGAGACGTGTTGTCCAAAGAATTTTCTTTGATGGTGAACTGGTTGTAGGTCAATCTGGTTTCCTTTTGTTCACAGCAAAATAGCTTGGATTGGGGTTTCAATGGGGTTTCATCCCCCATCATACCATCGCTAAATCATGGGTATTTCAATCCATCCCATCATCCACGAGTCCGCCATCTGAAAAAAGCTCTGAGTACGCCAGCCATTCGATGACTTCCACCAGGTCCTTACTGCACCATCGGCCAGCAATCTCGTCCACTTGCAGCACCGCCTGGCTGCAAAAATGGGGGGATTTCTGTTGGAACCTTGGAACCAAATGAGAGAACACAGATAGAAATGGGGTTTCGTCAATCATCATGTTCACCATTTAATAGCTATATTTTGATTTACCACATTTTCAGACAGACCCATTGCTGACATCCCATCACCATCTTTCTTATTTGAATCTAATGAAGTTTTTCCTCCCAATTCTTCCCTCAAACTTTTCCGATCCCCAGTTTCTTTGGTTGAATCCAATCTGCCAGTTGAATCAGTTCAATCTCCCAATGTTCCTTGGGATATCCCCATGTTTCTTGCTTGAATCATGTTAGTTCTCCCTCAATTCTTCCCTTGGTTTCCAATCCAATCACCAGTGGGAGGATGGGGATAGCAGCTAGAGGATACCAATCCAATTCCCCATTGAAAAAGATGATCTTCATTTTTTGAAACCTCCATTATTAGTGGATTAATAGATGATTTATAGATGATGTTCATTTATAGATGATGTAATTTAGTGGATTTCCCATTGCCTCCCATGGTACGAAGCCATCGGCTCGCATCGACGGGACTTGGCGATGTCGCAGCACCATGCTGAGGGCCTGGAGATGGCCCTGGTAAAACCAGTTCTGATTGGATCATTTGATACATAAAATACACATAATATGTTTATCATATGAAATATATCAACATACATCTATATCATTCGATATCTTTTCTGTCCACACAGCATCCATTCTTTTCTGTGCAATGTTTGTTAATTTTGTTATACTGTTATATATGTGTTGTCAGATTGTCGAGATCAAAGCAGGTGAGGCAATGGCGGCAACTTTTTCGTGGCGCGCAAGCGCCCCGCCTTGCTGCCTCGTTCTCTTTGATCTGTCAATGGTCGCCTGTTGATCAGTCATAGTCAGTCAACTATAGGTGTATACATATACTGTCATATACAAAATGATCTACATATAATTATAGTTAAACATACACACATGCAACTACATATTACATATAACTGTATATATATATATGGTTATATAGTTATATATATATATATATATATTATATACATTATATATAAGCATGATGGTAATATATATATATGGTTATATAGTTATATATATATAATATTAATCAGCCAGAGTCAGTGAACAATGGAATTCTTGGTCATCCCTCTGTGCTTTTCCCACCTCTCTGGCCGATCCGATCGCTCATGACGATCCCTCCGCCGATCGTAGGTGCTGTAGGTGCTGAACCTGGCTTTATACTCGACGCGCCGTGCCATTGAACTGGTGAACGGGGATTAGGATTTTATGGTGAAAAAAGAGGGAACACATAAGGAAATTCATGGACATCATGGGAATATTAGATGATTCAGTCGATTTCTTTTGGAGAATTCAGGTGTTTTAGACATACATCCGTCCTGAAGCAACTATTGAGGTTCTTTGAGGTCATTACAATTTGGCTGCTCCACGTGTCTTTTGTCTTTTGTGAATTCATACGATTCCTATGTCTTCCTTCGACTGGGCATGATGTGATACTGCAAGGCGAGCCAAAGAAAACGAAAGGATGTTCTATCTCTCAGCTTTATCCATATTTATTTGACCCGTAAACACTCGAGCCATCTCGAGCCTCTTGTCCGAGGGTGGCGATAAAGGCTCGGGCCTCACTGAAAATCAACCATTTCCAGTTCGAGCAGCTTCTCTTTCATCTTAGATCGAGACCCAGGAGGTTCCACATCCATCCTGGACGGCCAGTTTCAGCCTTTGGTGGATCATTTGAATTTGTATAGAAGAGCTGGTCACTTAAAACCAGAGGTACATCCCCTCTGCTTGAGAGTACCTCTCCCCCAAATAGCAGCCATGAGTCATAGGGATCGATGGGTCTGGGACCTGATAGAAAGAACACGAACGTGATTTGCACTGAATGGTACCACGACGTCCAGTCGAGCAAAGGCTTTCCAGTTTGATTGGTTTTCTTGGTTTGACAAATGTTTGTTTCAAGAGCTTTAGAGAAATGTGTATCTATGTATCCAGTATTTATTTATTTATATATCTAAATATATTTAAATATATCTAAACAATACAAATGGAACTTGTACAAACATGTTGCTACTCCTATGGCGCCATCAATTTCTGGCGTTCAATCTGCTCCTGGCCTTCCGATTGCTCAGCTCTGAGTCTGACCCACTGCAGTCACTGCACAAAAAGTCCCACCGTGTTGAGCGCCGTGGCTTGAGTTCAAATGCCACATAACAACACGCAATAACATGCCACATTTGAGATGAATGCACCCTGGCTTGATGGCTCTGAATTTCACCGCCACTTCTAGTGTTTGATCTCGTACTGGCCGAAATTGAACTTTGATCCCTGTGTTATTTTAAGCTATACAGTTAAACAATGTTAAACATGTATGTACCATTTGAATTTAGTTCAATCTATTCCAACCCAGGAGAAGTCTTATTCAAATATACCCACCTGATGCAGCTTGGCACACAGCACAACCCCCACCATCTTTCGGACGCGCTTGTGTGGACAAAGGTTGTCCCCACTCCGACTGTTCTGCCGGGGTCTGGCCAACAAGTTACTAAGTTTGGGCTGCCAGCCAGACTTGGGCGCGTCTGGAAGAGTTTTGTGGACAGAAACATACCTCAGTGCTTTTGCTCTGGATAAACAAACAACTTATCAAACATTCGCCCGTTCAGCTTGATTCAGAGCGAACCAATTTACAACACCGGTAAAAAAATGAAAATCACAGGAGGATGGCTATCGAGCGGGTATACATGAATATCAATCTCCATAATAATTAATTATAATTCCAGCACATCTATATATATATAGAGATTTATAGATTTTTGTACCTCGTATCTCATAGCCCTGGCTAGCCTTGGCTCTTTTAGCCACGAGCTACATCTTTGTAAGCTCAGCACGCTAGGCGCAGGGCAGTCACAGGTGACATGCCATGACCAGTGGTTCAACCGGTGTTTCACCCGGCAATCACTTCCCTTTGATCCCTTTGATGCTTTCTGGGAGGTACTCGTTTACACCATAGCAGCTCTCAGTCATCGACAGATTCGCCAGACTACGGTACTTGTACCTCCGCCAGGCTGGAAAGGTCCAAGTCCAAGATGGTCCAGGTGTAACGTGCACCAGAAACTGGTGGTCTGTCTTTTTTGCGAAGTGGTAGCAATAATAGCAATACAATGCAATGCATATTAATCATATATTATACATTATATATTATTATATTATTATATGATATTATAGTACTATTATATGCTATTATATGCTATTATATGCTATTATATGCTATTATATGCTTCCGATTCCAGTTGTCTCTTTTCATGATGAGCTCCGCGCCAGGCTTTCACCTGCTCCGTTCGAGTCTTGTTGTAGCCAAAGGCCGAAGGGATCAAGCCCTGCCAGGTGTATCGATGATCAACGTAGCAACATGTGGCAACAGTAGTTCAGTTCAGTAAACCTGGGAAAATGGGTTTAGGGTTTTGGGATGTAGGACCTTTGGACCCTTCCACTTGCTTCTCTTGCTTTGCTCTTTGGGAGCGTGAGCCACCTTGAGAATCTAAACATATCCAAACTCTACACTCTTGCAGTATTATAAGAGTATTCGGAATCTCCATTGCAAGATATTGCAAGGAAGCCCATGACATTGTTGAGGACATGTATTACATACAGTACTGCAAAATGCACATCAGAGTTTCGGATGCCAAACTGACAGACCAATGAACTTGGTCAACAATTGTGAGTTTAAACGTATACCTGACTTTGAAAAAACCTTGTACTGGTACTTGTCAAGTCAATGTTTCGCTGCACTGCACTCATGATTCCCGGTCTTCTTCTTTCTTTTGCTGAATCTATTCAAGCAAAACAACAATGTAACAACAAGACTTCGTCATTACTCAAAGTTCCGACGTGACCTCGTCTCTCGGAACTAGAATCGCAAACCAATTCTCTCTTCCAGATCTGAATCCATCTGAATCCCATCTATCCTGTGGCCATCTGTCAGAATATGTCAGAATGCTCCCTCTCACCTTGTGTCTCTCGACTGGCGGCTGATCCAAGCCCACTCGATCCAGAGCTTTGCTCATCACATGGATCTGCTCCTGTCGTGACGATGCAGCTGTTTTCAATTTTGGAAGAATTTCATCAAAAATATGTTTGACGCCATGATCTACAGTATCGCCGTAGTGTGGCTAGCCTTCCATCCATATAAGTCTATATAAGTCTTAATATATTTCTGTGATGGTTCCTGGTGGTTGAGTACCAAACTCACTACGAACCATCCCTGCTTGTTATCATCCCCACGCTGCACCGCCTGCACCGGCACCGCCCCTGGCCTTCTGCACACCACTTTCCAGTGCATAGGCCTTGTCTCGCTCACGGTTGAAGCGGACGCCTGGACCTGGATATGGGTGTGGCATGGACGAGTGGGCCCTAAAAATGGCCGCTACTTTTTCAGATTTTATAATATATATTATAATCATTTTCAGATCTAAATCTGTAAACATCTGTATAAAATATCATATAATTCTGGGCGTAGATCATGTTGAGCCACTCTTTCCATCTTTTCACAACCACTGACTGTCAAAGCTCGAAAGATATTTGATGATATTGTAGGTATTTTACCAGAAAATTGGAACGGATCCTTATATCCACTTATTAAGCGACCTCATATCTCATACGTGGATTTGCTTGAAAAATGGCTACGCCAGATGGTGTGTCATCATCTTCTCTATTCAAATTGCAATTTTGGCTCATGTCATTCGCATGTCCCGTTTTCAGACAGACCCCAAATCAATGGTCATTTCAGGATCCTAAATTGGAGGTACTGTACCATATAAGGCCATATTTTGTGGGGATATTCACTTACATATGCCTTACATAGGCCTTATATATGGTAGGTACCTCCAATTTAGGATCCTGAAATGGCCATTGACCAAACAGTATTGTTGATTGTGTATACCCACCATGATATCATATTGTATTGTAATATTGTATCCCCATAATATTACCTGGATCGTGTGCCCCCATAAAAAACCACTGCTTCGGGATGGGCCAAACCGGGCCAAACACCCCTACCCCTTATACCTCAAAACAGCTGGGATTCAATGATCATCCCCAATGGTGTTTATCCACTCCATCTGGGCTCATGGCTCATCGTAGGTGGGCTATGACTGTAGCCCAGTTATCACTGCACTAAGCCTACTGACCCCACTTTAATAAGTGACTGAGATGAGCCCGACCTGTCTGTTTCAGATCTGAAGAGAAGGTGCCCACGTCGCAGTCTCCCGAGTCCAAGTAGTACAACACTCCCTGGAACGATGACCCTTCACCAGATGTACAGAGGGGAAGATCCATGAGCCCCAGCCATTTTCAGGTAAAGGGGCATGGGTACAGGCTTTTGACCCATCCGAAAATAGTGGTAATTCAAGAAACTTATGGAGATATTTCACGCGTACATGGGGATATCACCAACAATACGATATTTGGGTGTGTCCGAAAATGGGTATAGCCCCGAAACAGCAAATCTTTATAAATCTTTAACAGAAAAAAATGATGATCAACCATCAGATTTGGGAGGTCACCATTCTGTAGCCTATTTTCAGACAAAGCCATACAGATTGTGACAGGGAATGACCGGGATTCTTCACCAGGTGAGATCCGATGAGATCCCGTTATTTGAATTTTTTCATGAATATGTTAATCATACCATGTACATATATATATAGTATATATAGTATATATATATATATTATTATATATGATATATATATATGATATATATACACATATTACATCATATTACATTCCCCCCAGGTTTCACAGCATCTCAAGCTCACATTGGCTGACCTTTCCATTGGGCTTGCCATGGATGTCCAGAGTTCCAGCATAGAGGTTGCCTCCCGCGCAACCTGAGCAGTGGCAGCCCCTTTTTTGAGGTTTTGAAACTTAGCATATGTCTCTGCTCAACCCCTATTTTTCTCCGCGCTTGATGGAGGTTGAGGCTATGAGGCTCTCCTTGGTCAGTGAATTCTGCCAGTGAATTCTGCCTGTTGGGCCATGACCGCGCAACTCCTAGCCCTCCAGGAGGTGACAAAGCGGCAATGGCTTCTGCACACATGCAATGCACATGCAGTTGATTTTGGCTTTCGAAAACTGGGATCATCAATTGACCACCGTGGACGGGATACTGAAATGTCAACATCAGCTGGAACGCTATTTTATGCTATTTTAAGTCTTGAAATATCTTAAAATTCTCCGGTTTCGCTCCGAACAAGCGCTGTTTGCTTCGCTGGGCACTCGCTTCGAGCCGCCATCATTTGGAAGCACAGTCTAGGCAGGTCAGTGTTCAGGAGGACGGTTGCCAGGCGGTAACAGGATCCTTCGACCGGGGAGACGAACCGCAAAGAAATGGACACTTCAAATGGCATGACATTTATATTTACATCATCTACCTCTGCTTGCGGTCCTTCATGTTCCAGCATGTTCCAGTCGAACTTCGAACGGTCAAAAGTCAAAACATAAAGAAATCAACAAAAGAAACAAACAACATCACAAATCCTTGCTCACAAGCCAGAAGAGCGCTGTTGGAGCCGATGAGGTTATGCATCCTCGGCTGCAAGACTGGTCATTTTTGGAAACATGATGAAACATGCAGTTTGTGTAGTTGTCAATTTGGTCTGTCAAGATGCTGATTTTGGATGATTTTGGGGGCTACAGACTGAAACACATGGAGAGACAGCGAGCCTGCACTGTTGAAAGTTGTTTGCTGCGTCATCCGTCACACTAATCATACTAATAAAAAAGTACAAAAAATAATATAAGTATCGCCCGAATTGAAAATTCTGAAACTCAGCAAATTAAGCAGATCAACGAGGCATCTCTTGGAATCTCTGATTTGCACAGATATAGGTCTCATTCCTTACCATTTCCCCAGCCGCCCGCCTGTTTCGGACCATGCTCTCGAACAAGATCAACGCAATTGGCCAATGCGCGGATTGCACGGCTCGCAGGGCACTGTTGTAGCTGATGATATTAGGGAGGACTTCAGCTACCAGCATCACCTGAAGTTTCACAACTCGAATTGGGAAAGGCACAGTATGCTGAAGACATGTTCGGACGGTCAGCACCTGTGTCTCCGGCCAATGTGACCACTTTGGGGGCAAAAACAATCAATCTGGCAGAATCTTGTATTCCGCTGAAAGTAAACCTCAAAGAGCTTCGCTATGGATGCTATGGCCAATGGCCGCTAATTGGCTGACCATACACTCCACCAGTCCAGCCAGGCCTCGAGAAGCCGAACTGCAACACGCCATTGGTGCCGTTTTTCGCTGGCGCTGATTGCACTGCTGAAACCGATCACATCAGGCACCCTGCCACGGAGCGGAGTCGAACACAGGCTCATGATGGCCCATGTTTACTGGTTTCTGGCGCAGTCTGGCGCCTGTTCTGTTTTGACAGCTCCATAGTATTCAATAGTTCCATATATAGTTCCTATATCTTCCAATGGCCCATCCCAGATCAACAGTCGAACCAGTGGTAGGCTTGCTGCTGAGGTGCAATCGCACAGCTGACATCATCTGCAGCAGCTGCAAACTGCTTTGCCAGGCACCACCCTTTTCACAGGCGCTGATGCCCGTGTTGAAGGACACCTCTGTGCTGTCCTTCGGATGTTGCACAGGAAGACATGGCTTGTAAAGACAAGTAGAACCTTCCAAGTTGCAAAACGAGCTTCGAAGGGTGCTCCAAACATCTCCAGGTACAAATTTTCGTGGACCATCCCTCCCGTCCCTTCCGCCTTTCCATCACCCCATCTCCTGTGGCAAAAGTCGCAAGGCATGCCGCCATCGTCCCAGGCCTTCACAGGCACCCATAGCCACATGCCGCAGCCTTGCACTGCCCAGGTCCAAGGACTGCAAGGACCGGCACCACTGCGTGGCACGAGACAAAGCCATGCTGGACATGGTGAGGCTCGTGTCATCCAACCTGGCCATGGCTTTTCTACATCCGCCGATCTCAAAGAAACAGGACTGGCCACAGAAGAAACACCAAGGAGACAGTCAGACAGTTGGCACGCCGCTGCATGTGCAGGATGCTTGCTGGAATATGCTGGAATGCTCTATACTGTCTATACTAAATATCCGAGCTCAACCCATTGACCGCCCCTTGAAAGCTGGTGCCTGAGCCCCAGAAAAGCTGTGCCAATTAGCTGAACAGCCAGTTGCCAGGGTCTAAGTCCAGTTGCCGCGGAGGAATCCGAGCTGAAAGAGTTCAGAACTGTGTTGATACCTGGCCACTCACCCACTTCAATCAATTCCCGAGATTTGGAAAGAGCAAAAACCCATGGAAATCAATGGACATCATCTTCCAAAGGGTCAGGTTAATAAGTTTTAAAAAACATGCAAAGCAAATTGTCAGCAGCTACCAAAGGACCATCCAATGCAGCCATCCTAAGCCGAGCTACTCACCACATCTGGCACCAGCTGCTGATTCCACAGGTCCTTCAGCAGCCAGAGGCTCCGGTGCCAAGCGCAGGCGGACAGCGCTGCGTTGCAAAGCACCAGGCTACACTGCAGCCGAGCCGTGCCGATGCAGTGTAGGAAATGCAGGGCCCACCTCCATTGCCTAGGGAAATCCAGGTGGCTACCTGGAGGATCACCCAGAAATGACTGCTTATATTGCTTGGAAAGTGGGGTTATATAATGTTATCTAATATTATATAATGTAGTATTATTGTGTCATATGACATCATATAACTTATAAGCCACTTGGAAAGGGGATAATTGTAGCTAGGGCACTTATGAACCAGTGTTATTGACAATTTGCTTCAAGTAGGTACAGTAACTCCTAGGAAGCTACCAGGTAGGATTGCTTGGAACTATTGGAGATTCATTAAACATCATTAAAGTATATCGGAATGATATGGAACGATGGAGTTGCTTCAAAGTAAAACCAAACTCACTGAAAGGCCCTGTCCTCTTTGCAAGTCGAATCAATTTCTGGTTCCCTTTTGCAACAATTTGGGGAATAAGGCTCAAGGACCTTCCATCCATCCATCAACCATCATCAATCCATGTATGCGAATCCACTTCTCCAAGTTGCTGACCATCTGCGCAACTGCGAATGATGGTGCCGAATGTCACCAAGTCAAAGTTGATAGTTTGATCGATGCTTAAGCGCTGGAGCCACACCAGTGCCTGCTGCCAACTGAGTGTGCTCAAGAACCTTGATTCGTTTCGGCTGACAATGCACTTGGACAGGCGAAAGCCAGAAGCGGGCAAATGTTTGGGTTGAAGACTCTGTCTGATGTTGCTACACCATGCTAGCTGCTAGTAGAATAGTCTAGAGTGATCTTGAGGGTATCCTGTCAGCTCGCCGAATGGAGCTGTCGACAAGCCACGTGTTGTAAGTCACCATGTTTGCCTGCACTTGTGACGATGCCATTTGCAGGAGAATATGGCTGGCACTTTGCCATTGCGCTCCATCCATGGATTTTAGGAGCAAGTTGAACCCCAATACCTGCGCCAGCGAGGACAGGACTTCCAGGCGGACAGGCCTAGGGCCTAGTTCAAGTCCCCCTGGGAAAAAAAAACAGCAGGGTCAATAATATGGCAGTGTGTCAAAACCTTGTACCCCTAGTGAACCCCAAAATAGCTGGGATTTATGGATGTTCATCCCCCTAAAAATGGTATTTTCATAGGTATTGATCCATAGCCATATGGGTTTATCTTGAACCATAGCCACTTAAGCTCCAAAATCCATCAAAATCCAGCCCAGCCGAGCTGCCTGAGACTCAGAAACTGCCAGGGCCTGCTGCCACAGGAGAACAGAGGCATAGCTTGCCGACAATGCAACCTGCGAGTCCTCAACATGGGGATCAGAAATCAACAGAAATCAACTTCATTGCCAAAATTTGCCAAAACCCTTTTGGATCTTTTAGATTCTTTTAGTCATTTCTTTGTATTGAAGCATCCAAGAGGCGTCCTGGAAAATTTCCTTTACACGCATCACCTTTTTGGGGTGTTAACATGTGTTAACCACTACCGAAGCACCAGCATGACCCAGCATGTATATTATCAGCCGGCAAAAAACATCAAAAAACGATGCAACTCAGGTCATGCCTAGCGATGTGGAAGCACCCAGGCCATGTTGCTCCCCCACATTGAGGAAACAGAAACAGACCCACATGGTCCAGCAGGTCTCCTCTGGTAGAGATTGCAGCAACTCCAAAGCAGGTCGCCAAGGGCCTGCAACAGCGTAAGATCATAATATCTTGCGGGGGGGTCTTAAAGATTCGTAAAGTGGGGGATCCCAAAATGTTCCAAACATTGTCAATAGATGCTGTTTTCCAGAGGAAAACCATTGCTTCGGGAGTTGCGATTCGCCCCGAACACTGCTGCCTGACATGGCAGCCTGACGAAGTCCCAAGGCATCAACACGCAGCGAGCGTGAAGGCATTGCCTACGGGCGGAATTTGCCAAATGGGGATGGCTTACCCTCTGGTAAACTAACATAACTATGGAAAATCACAATTTTTAATGGGAAAACTCACTATAAATGGCCATTTTCAATAGCTATGTTAAATTACCAGAGGGTAAATTCACTCACCCCTCAAACAAGTTGCTTTGACACATTTCGACCAAGGCTAGCGACCAAGGTTTAACACTTTTCGAATCGTAACTTGACCTAGGCTGCTGGTCATTGGTGATTCTCTGATCATCCAACTCAGAAATCAACAAATGGCAGGAATCAGACCAGGTCCGGGTCACCAACTCCTTTATCAACTCCTCTATATGCGTCAAACTAGGCTCTAGGCTTAGCTGAATGAGCTTTGCTGCTTTTACCCGTGTGGCGGAAAGTCAAGTACCACTGTTCAGTTTGGCACCTTACCTTATTATCATTTGGATATATTTGGATCGCAGTTGAGTCGAGTGTGATACGGAGCTGACAGCTAAGTTGCTTGAATCAGAGCATTCGCCCATCGCCACTCTGTGGCCCCAAGACTGTAGCTAACTGTGTCTGGCTGGACTTCCAAAGATGGCATTGCCTGTGGTGCTGGCTGTAGAATCAACCCCAAGTCGCTCAGGCTCAAAAAAGGGGTTCCAACGGATCCGGCAATAAAGGGCATAAATATCTAATCATCAAATTTGGATGCAATAATTTGGAGTCATGGCGGATTGGGATTTATGGTCCCATGATTTTTGACAAGTGCTCAAACTTCCGAGACAAGGGATAACGGGATAACTGACATCTGCATCGAGGCCACGCCTCAAGAATTCTCAGAGCAAGTTCCCAGTGACCCTTGAGGCTATTCAGGATCGAGTTGTATGTCATACGATTTGCTGAAACAATCCTCAGCATGGCGCCGCCGGCCCAATAGAAATCACACAACTGCAAAGAAGCATTGTACTCATCTGTAATCTTTATCATGCCACTTTTTGTGGTTCATCAAGTCATCAAGTGCCAACTTTTCAAGTCCAAGGCGCTGGACACGCATGGACATCAGTAGGGCATGGCTCCGCGGCCAATGTTGGCCACAGCTCCTGCCGGCCATGGACATATATATCATGGAGCTTATGGTTCTCCTGAGTTGACTGAGTTGACGTTAGATATAATATATATAATATAGAATAATATATAGAATAATATATATATAATATAATATACTGTATAATAATAAATATATATATATATTATAAATATGTATCATACATGTATTATATAGTTATATATTAAATAACTATATGTATTATATATTATATAATATATATAATGATATGTATTATACTACATGATAATATAATATAATATGTATATACAATTATATAATATATATATAATGTATAATATATTATTCTATATATTATACTACATGATAATATAATTTTAATATAATATAATATAATATAATTTTAATATAATATAATATAATATAATATTGTATATATATATATATACGTATGTAATCGTATGTATAAATGGGATTGCCCCACCTGATGACTGCCTCGAAGGTGACCCTGTCCATTACGATGTCTGACTGTAGGCTGGCCATGCAGAGGTCCAGGGCACAGTGCCAGTGTTGGGCGGGAAGGATGGCACTGAAGGTGATCTGATTGGGAGGGATCTGCACCTGGCACATGGATGGACATGGAACGAAGAAAGTAACATGCTACAGCTGGTACACCAATTTCCATCAGTTTCCATCAATTTCCCTATTCTCAGCCATGATCTGCTGATATCTGCTGGCAATTTCCAGGTCCAACCCCCCCAATCTCTCCATTATCTGATCAGAAAACTGAGGGAAATCCAGCCATTTTTTTGGGGGTCCGTTGGGCCTTCTCCATGGTCAGCAGCAATTGGACGCTCGTTGCCCATGGCATGGACTTTGGCATGGCGAAGCTTCGGACGTCTCGACGCAGATCCAGCTGTGGCATGTCCCACCTAGGCCCATCGGATATGATGATAAAGTTCATGGAGTTTGTCATTGAACATACATCTGACATACACCTTCTGCAAACCAGTGACTTGGAAGAATGAAGAGTCTCTTTGAAGATTCTTGAATTTTCTGCAGTTTCAAATGTGGCCATTCAATCTGTCTCAGTTCTTGTCCCGGTCACAACAATTGAAGGGACTGCCACCACACAGCACCGCAGGCACTGATTGCAGAGTTCAGACTTATCTCATCAGTTCGAACAACCACCTGGAGCCATACAGATTTCCTCCGTTGAGGAGTTATGGTCAAGAGGCCAGGGCTTGAATAGAAACGTATAAGAGCGGTCAGCATGGTCAGCAACTCATCAAACACTCGGAAATATGCATAATATACAAACTAGTATCATATATCATTAAATATGTACGCTCACAATCGTCTGTACAAGCATCCCATCAAAATAAGCATAAATAATCAACAGTTTCCAACATATCACAGTAATTCACAGTATATTAAGTCACTACAGGTGGCTGGTCACATTTGTCAAATCCATGACTTCGGAGAAAACAAATAGCAGAGCAACCAAATCCAGGAATCTTCCCCGAAGCTACAGACATTTTAATCCATTTTACACTTAGCACAAATCAATGCAACTCAACCATACTAAACCACTTGACTCGAATGATTTTTGTTTAATCATGATGTATCGTAATGTCACATAATTATGTCACAGTAATTATGTCACATTCCGTAGCAAAGCTTTCAGCATCTTCCGGCATTTCCCCCACTGCGGCCTGCTGCATTTCTCGAAGAATCGCCAGCGCATCGCTGGCCGATTTTTTCTGGGACTTTGGCAACTTTCCAAGGCGCGGGTTGTAGTGACGCAGTGAACGCCTGGCACAAGTTTTGTCCACATTTTGGGGGAATTTAATGGATTTTAATGGATTTTAATGGGTTTGATGGATTTTAATGGATTCTACCTGGATTCTAACTTGCATTTCAATGGATTGTAATGGATTCTGATGGATTTTGATTCGATTTTGCTTGGATTGAAATGGACTTCCGGGGATGCAAGAGATCTTTCCTGGTGGGATGTCAACTTTGAAAGACATTGGTTGCATTGCAGTGTGCTATGATGTGTTTTGGCAGGGTTCAAATCATAACAAATCACCAATCACCATCAACCATGATGGATCATGATGTAAACCAGTGGATTTTTGGGTACTCCATTTTTAGACAATGGCGATCTGTTGGATCAGTTGCAGGCTGCACTTCCGTGAAGGCACCTTGGAACTTCGCACATCGGATTGCCCAGCCGCCTCACTCAGCATGGCTGTAGCCCTCGCGTGGATTGAACTAAGAAAGGCAGGCAGTGCTGGCATTCCTTGAGCAAAACGCAGCATCTGTCAAAAGTACGCCCTTCGTGTGTGGTTTCATATTCTGGATCTGGTCGCGGCTGTATGACAATACAACATTTACATCCAGTTACATCCAGTTACATCCAGTAAGATCCAGTAAGATCCATGTATCCAAACGATCCTGTTGATTCGTCCTGAAACGCATCTCCAACTTTTCAAGCCCCTGGATCCTCAGCTCTGGACCGTAGTAGCCATAGAAGGGGTGAGGCGCCTCATGGCCCATGGAGTTCGATGATTTCCATGATTTCCCTACTCAAAATGGTGATTTTCCATAGCAAACTGTGAAATTATCAGAGGGTACATCCCTTTCCCCATTACATGGGCCATTTTAATCACATTAAATCACCATTTGTTTAGTGGGTTTTGAAGGCTGAGTATACAAACCTGGCCGAATCATCTGTAGTCTGTTGGCTTTGAGACACTGCACTATCCCAATGATCCTATCGCAGCACTGCCCGGCGGGGTTTCTGGACAACAGTACTTGGGGATATATCCCACTTCGTAAGTGGGTAGAATATAAGCATAATTATTGTAATATATTGTATATATTGTAATTATACCATATTATACCCGAGTTTTGTAGCTTATATATCGGTTACCACTTACTAAACCAATGGGCTTTCCACATCCATTCCCTGTTGAGTCTTGGGCTGGCATGATGCGCCCAGTAGCAGCCACCCTGTTGTGGCTGAGGGTTCACCCTCCGTCTCTAAACAGCTGAAGCATCCAAGATAGATGAGCTTCTGAAGGCAATGAACCCCTGGATTCCTGGATTAGTAAACCCTCACACCTCTGATATCTTCTGATCGGGTACCATTTGAGTGGCAAATCAGCGCAAAAAATGAGGGAGTGGGGGGGATACCCCTTGATTTTTAATTTCACCATGGTTTCTTAATCCAGGGTTGACATTAACTTGGCAAGGATGAGGATGAGGTTGTGCACCGCTCATCAATTTTCATCTGAGACTGTGATTGATCGCTCCGAATTGAGTCGCGCAGCCGCCGCAGCCGCCACTTTTCGCCCACGACGACTCGCTTTGGACTCAGTAATGGGCGCTGATTGCCACCTTGAGGCAGAGACACCGGCTGCTGTCTATGGAAGTGGTTTTATTCAGTGATTCACATCAAAAATGCATGGTTCAATACAGACTCATCTCGATGAATGGAGTAGAATATGGCTGAACATGGGAAATACATGGAAATACCCAAATGTTGGCTGCTTTAATTAGGAATCTGATAATCTAACCAGGGAATTTGTGTTCATCATCCAGGCCGCCCTCACCCTGTGCAGGACACTGGTGCCTGCGAACTCCGGCTTCCTTTTGCTGATATGGCAAATCGGTGAGGACCTGATCGACACGGCCGCAGAGTGACTTGACACATGGACCGTACTTCATCACAAGATATCACAAGCACCTCATCCATCCCATTATTCGATCATATCATGATGCGATGATGTCGTGGTCTGGGTCTCAGCTGAAACGTGCTGACGTTCCTCCCGCAGTTTGATGGTTTCAAGTTGGGCACTTCAATGGCACTTCCCAACTTGAGCTGGTCCAGCCTTTCCAATGTGCTGCGAGAGGTGTGCAAAGGCACTGGGTTTGAAGGAGAGCAACACCTGGGGCCAGTTGAAAGGGGCTGTGAGGCCTTTAAGACCCATTAAGTGATGCCGAAGTGGGCGTCCGGTCAGCAGTATTGTTTTCCTATTGTTTCATCATATTCCTGTGGATGCTCATGAAATGCAGATATTCCATGAGATTGCAAATCTTTGGTTACCCGGCCACTCAAGGGGTTCACCATTCAAGTACATCCATTTTCAGGACATGGCCTTGGCCACGAGGCTTGCGAATTCCATGGCGCTTGCCCCATTGTAGGGGAGGCTGATGACCTGTCCAGAGGTGATGGTGGCTGACTTGATTCACACAATGCAAGACGGTGATACACTAATGGCACACTCACACATACTCACACACTCCACTACATCACTCAACATTTTTCCTTGGCAATTAGGGTGGGGAAACGGCCCGGACCTTGATGGAATCAAGTGGCCCACTAACCTTGCCTCCACATCTTGTGAAGCTCGTGCTTTTGCCATGCGGCGGCGCAGCACGGCGATTCCAGGGATGGCAGACAGCGGGCAAGCGTCAATGATCAAAGACCTAGGTCGCTATCGTGACACTCGATGGAACTCGGTCACCTTTTAAAGGATCTTTTAGGATCTTTTAGGTGTCATGTTCCACCAATGGTTGTTTTTCGACAGTACTGCGAACATCTGCATACCACCAAGGCCAGCAGCGAAGGCAGTTCTACCGTAGCAGCGGTGAACTGGCAGCCGCGCAAGCCCATGTGCTGCAAGGCGCTGCGAAACTGTGGATCCTGCATGTACTATTTGGACAGTAGCTTGGTATGGCTAGAATGACCAACCGACCAATCTATGGTGGGGACTTGTGTTGAGAAACCTCGAAAGCATAAATCATCAACATTTCACACTACATAAATGTTTTACTCCTGTTTTACAGTTAAGGCTGCAAGTTTCATGTGTAGACTTCTTGTGACCAATTCAAAAAAATCAAAGTGGTTGTTTTCATCAAACACGTCAGGGACATGAGTCACTTTGCCATCCCCGTCCTGTAACATCTTGATGGTGACGTCATCAATCTCCAAGTCGTCCAGGTAGCACCGTAGAAGGTGCAATGCATAGCACTCCATGGCCGTCCTTTGATTGCGACAGGTGACTGGCCGCAGGTCTTTCATCGGGCCTAAGGTCCAAACCGTTAACAGTCGGTAAGCAGCAATAGGAAGCACTGGTCATCAATGGGTCCGAATTATGGATCTCGATCCCACAAAACACATTTTGATCATACTGTATATATATGTTTATCATTATATCATATAATATATATATATATATATATCATTCTTAGATTCTACTATCAATCCATCCAATCTGCTAGGTTGCAGGCATTGCTAGGTACCCAAGTTTGACACCCCACCCGCATAGCATATCTGCCCTTGCTGGCCTTGGCTCAAGCGTGACATTGCCCTGATGCAAAAGACGCTCTGCAAGCTCACGGTCTCCTGTCGGGGTTTCCATAAATGGGGGTACCCCAATAGCTGGATGGTTTAGAATGAAAAATCCACCCAAACACGGACTGGGGGTACCCCCAAATTTTGGAAACTTCAAAATGCAGAACTGTCTTGTATCAGAAAAGTTTTCAGGCAACATGCAGCCATCTAGTGAAGAAGAATGATGGTTCAATTGCTTGTGACTGGCCTCTGCTCCGCTGAATCATCTACAGCATTCCTTTCCTTGTTGCCTAGTATATAGTAGTACAAGATATACGAGTACAACTTTTGTTGGCTTTGCCAAGCAACTTACTAGATAAAATGCAGCCTGGACAATCTCTGAGACCAAATACCCCTAGGCCCAGGCCTTCCACTGCTGCAACATATGCCAGTTGCCATGTCTCAGATGTCCCTGGGAAATCAGCGACCAAATCGTGCAGCGACCCGCCTGCGAAGGCAAGTCTGGTGGACGCCAGTGTTCAAAACTGTTGTTCGTGTCCCTCTTATTCAACACCATCCTGTCCATGTCACTGGGTATCTTCACATTCACTACACTCTGGTTACACTATGTTACACGAATTCAACAAGCGTGCCCGTTTCCGTTGTCCTTGGCATTGTAGGTTTGCTGCTGAGAACCTTTTCTCAATGAACCGCATGTCCTGTCTCTTCAGCCAAGCACCTGACAGGTCCGATACCCTCATGATATGGGTCTCCAAAATGAATACATCCAACATCATCCAATACAAAACCCAGGGTTTCCAGAAGGAGTATTTCAATGTATTTCATATAATATTAGGGATGGGATTGATATGGATTTATCATTCCAAACAAATGCAAACTTCAAATCAAAAATATCTTCCTTCCATCACCTTTTGCATTGATGGATCTGGACTTTGAGGGCACTGGTATGGTGCATCCCCTCTGGATTACAGCGAGCGTCATGTGCTGTGGTTGGCCAGCCCCAAAGCACCAAGAGCCACAGCCAGCTTCGCTGAGTTTTCTTGGAGAAGTTCAGGCCACAATCCCTGCGAATCGGCATCGACTTCCCCGTCATGTTAGGAGTTGTCCACGCTTTTGCAGACCTGTATGCCTGTACTGCACAGGAAAATAGAACGCTAAATTTTGCCTGTGAGGCTTAGGCTTTTCCCAGTCAAGGCAGCAACATGAAGCAACATTCCACTGGCGTCTTCCAAGTTTCGGTCGGTATCAACCCATGAAGTGCCGAATCTTGTGGGACAGGGAATGGTCTCAAGCTTTTCCGTGATCCCAAGAGTTGGTTGGCAAAATTACTATACATTTGCAATTTCCAACAAGTGGGTTATATATATATATATAATCAATTAATACGTATATAATATACATATATATATATTACAGTACATTACTATAGTAATTGTATCAGTGCTATCTCCTATATATTGCAAGGATAATATAGAGGAATAGAGGAATATCATCAAATTCTAATTATTTTATGCATTTTTATGTTGTCATTGGTTTGTGTCTGCTATCATCAGGCCCTGTGTCCCTCGCTTGCTGATCGCCTCCAAGATCTGAGAATTATGCAGCAACTGCACCGCAGCAGCCAGTGCTGGTGCTGCTGTGCTAGACCCAGCTGTGCAAAGGCTGCGGTGGACCAGGGGCCTGCTAGACCCACACTGGCAACAAAGGTCGCATAGGTCTGCAAAAAGGTCGCGAATGTCAACGTCAATCATTTCGGGGATCATTTCCAAATATTTCCAACATCTCCAACAAGCATTCAAGAAACATCAGAAACATCAGAAACCATCCAAAGGTGACACTGAGAATTTAGGAATCAATGCCGTCCAGGCGCACAGGCGCACGTTCCAAGATTCGCAGGAGTATCAATGGCAGCAAGCCTTAGACAGCAAAAATTGGGTTCGTCATCCCATATGTTTCCCAACATCAAAATGAGACCAAACAGTATTGACTAGGACTAAAGGACCATCTAGGACCTAGGTATTGGATGGTATTATATTGGTATTGGTATAATTTGGTATATGTCCAAGCGGACGCAGTTCCGTGCAGAGTTGCCCATGCTCAGAGAGATATCGAAAGCAAAGGAGTGCTTGCAAAGCATCTTGTGGCGTGGCTGTTCTATCATCACATATGTCACATATGTCAGTCTTTAAAGTGATGATAGTTGATAATTTTAACTGATTATATAATATGATTGACAATCTCATCATATCTCATCTATCATTGGTTGACAGATTCACCAGAAGTTTCTCCCACTCAACAGTTGAGACACGAATCGCTCAAGCTGCGACTGCCTTACGACAAGTGTCTTTCTTGCAAATCAGCAGCAGTCTGGTCGTTGCAAAGCCTTGGACTAAGTCGGGGCCGGACCAGCGCCCAGAGAGTTCCACATTTCGGTGCACTATGTCCGCATCATACGTTGTACGAGTAAAACATAGTAAAACTAAGTCAGTGCCAAAATGTCCTGATGAATGTTGCTAGAGGATGCTACAAAGACATGCAAAGATGATCTTCTGATGATCTCAACATCCCTCAACCAGCGTCGCAGGTGCTGAATCTGATATTCCACTAATATCACCAAAATCCCATTCATGTATATTCATGTTTCATGAATACTCCATTCATGTTCCATTGACATCCCGTTGTCAATCGGCGTCCTGAGAGCCGCACCACTCAAAGGCCCTCACTAGAGCCGCTTCATCCATCGATGCCACGCATGGCACTTCCAAGGCATCTCGTAGGAGGGCCAAGGGTACCCGCCAGCCCTTGGCGCTGACCGAACTGAGCTATGTCAGCTATAACTACAGCATGATGTATCATGATTATCATGATGTAACATGATCACATATATATATACACACTATGAATATATATATAATAGTGAATATTATATATTTATACTATAATATTAATATTGTATATATTATTATTATTATTATTTTTATTATTTATTTATTATTTATTATTATTATTAATTATTATTATTATGTATATATACTATATTACGCGCATCTATTATATAATGATAATATATGATAATACATATTATATCATAACATTCACAGTTGATCCAGCTCCAAGTCTGCCTAAGACCCATGTTGCGATTGCCCTTTCACAAATCACATCTCAGAATCTAGTCCAACCGTCACCAGTCATCTAGTCAATCTAGTCCAACCATCCCACCAGGTCCCACTAGGTCCCACTAGGTCCAACCAACCACATGACTTCAATGGATTTCAATGGATTTCTATGGATTTCTGATGATTTCTGCCACGCTTCCAATTTTTGGAGTTGGCATCTTTCTCCCAATGCCAGCAGCACATGGGGCCAGTCAGCTCCAGTGGCTCGCGCTGCAGCAGTCACCAAGGGCTGGGGATCAATGGATCCTTGCCACGGATGGGAAGGTCATAGGAATCCCATGGGAAATCCCATGGAAATCCCATGGGAAATCCCATGAAAATCCCATGGAAATCCCATAATTAGTCAAGCTGCGGCCCATGTCTGTCGGACGTCTAGGATTTGTTTGCTTTCAAACTTTCGCACTGACTGTGAATTGCAACAAAGATGTGCTAAGTTTTCTTTGACTTCCACCTGGTCCACAAGTCCACAAGTTGTGTCAAAACGACAGGCAAGGATGCATGTTTTCAGTGACTCTCAACGAGAAAGTCATAAATTTCCAAAGATATACTTCCGGATACTTCCGGCCATCTTCCAATCTTCCAGCCATTTTCCCGGCATTCCTTGATGATTGATGTATTTCAACAGTATCCAAGCATCCGCTCACCGATGCCTTCACTGCAGCAGTCAGCAATGACAGCGCCTCTGATGGAGAGGGACTTCCCGAGCAAAGTGTCTGCCACAACTGCGCGACCTCGAACACGTGGCCAACGTATGCCAACGTCACGTCTTGGCGAATTGTGCAACCATGATATCTGGATATATCTGGGATATCTGGGATACCACGTTTGGGATCCAATCTAGAGGATCTAGAGGTAGTGGCTGCGATTTTGAGGCCAGCGAAAATTCAATTTGCAGCCCCTGGGCTCCTGGAAGCATGTGAACAATTACCGCATCGTCCTAAGTGCCTCAACAAATTTGAAAAAAAGCTTCTGGGAGGTCTTTCTGCACAACCTTAGCAACTCAAAGTCAAGCGACCGCATTTGTCATCGGCAAAGAGGATATCGCATCAGCACACGCGAGAACATCCCGGCGTTGCCATGATTTCGCTGAAGCTGCTGCAACCTGGTCATTGGGTTTTGTCAGGGCTTCTCAACATATCTTACATGAAATGTAACACAAAGGAGAATGTTGCATATTGTTGCATGTAAAATACCGACATGTCAGAATCGGCCATCATCACACCCTTTGTATCGATTCGTGGATCGCACGCGTAGTAATCTCCAACACCTTCTTGGTCCCGAAAATTGAACACACAAAAACTAAATGTCTGCTTTTCCGCTGAGAAACGGTCGCGAAAGAATCTATCAGGGCCTGGTCTTCCAAAAGTCCTGGCTGCACTTTTTGGACCTCCCCTGACCCATTCAGCCCATGTTATGATCGCTGTGTCATGAGAGCTGCTACCATAAGAAAAGTCCTGCAAGTTTCATCGCCACTGCGGGTTCGCAAGGCAGCTGCTCCATTCTTGGTCCTAGACAAGGTACATACAATGGCCAAAACCCATTCAACATGAACTTCTGCACCTTTTCGTCTATGGAGTTGTAAAGATATTGAAAAAACATTGGGACATATTATTTAGTGACATATTTAGTATCACATTCCTTACAGATCTTAGAGGCCTTAGAGTTTACATGTCATGACGGCTGGAACGCCTCAGAATATCCTACAGATTGAGTTCCTAATTTTGAGTCTATCTGAGTGATCGATCACCATGCCCTCACCTCGGAATGCTTGTAGCAGCTTTGCCCTGACGGGTTGCCTCAGAAACAAAGCAGCCTCAAGTTGGTCTTTTCTGACAGAATTTGCAACAACCTCCCAGACAAGGCAAGACAACGCTGTTCTTCTTCGAATGGTTCGACAATTTCACACAGGGGTGGGTAGTGAGATGTAATGAGTAATGAATAATATTACATCATATCATATATACACACCTGTTTGCCACTTGCATTGTCATACATATTCATCAACTACAAAAAAAGGTGTCAAGTTTCTATTGACATGGGCACCTCTGGGGTAAAATTTAAAATCATCTTGGCTTCAGACCCCTTAGGATTAATCATTAGGGATGGGAACAGATACCAGGATCCACCAGGTTTCTTGTTGGCAAAATCCTCAGAGCATGGATTTTTCTGTGATATAGAGATATTCCATTCATTTCCAGTACCCTCTGGTAATTTAACATAGCTATTGAAAATGGCCATTTATAGTGAGTTTTCCCATTAATATTGGTGATTTTCCATAGTTATGTTAAATTACGAGAGGGTATCATTTGATCTCACCATGGTTTGTGAACTCCAGAAAATGCATTGGCACTGCAAAACCAAGCTGCACTCGGCCACCTGTCGCGAGAAACTTAAGCACAACTCCAGCACCACCTGGGCTTTTTCGGCCACACTGATTGAAATCCGAGCATGATGTGGACACTGTGACATCCGTGCAACCATCCATCCATCCATCCGTCCGTCCGTCCGTCCGTCCATCCATCCATCCATCCATCCCTGGATTCTCGTTATTGCGATCAAGTGGTTTCATCTCACTGTGCGTGGCTCTTCCTTCTACTTCGTATCTATCCAAATCCAAATCATCATCTAAATTCATAATCCAAGTTGCGGCCCCCCAACTCCAGGTTCAGCACCTGTGGTTGTTTGGCCAAAAATGGATAAACATGCGGTGAAATTCATCGTTAATCTGCTTCATCATGGTTTCTCATCACTTTCACTATCAAACTAGTTTAAGATTGGGGAATTTCATGACTCCGAAAATCAGTTTCCCCGATGTTCTAAATTGTTCTAATGGCTATTTTCAGATACACTCCATGTTGAGCAAACATGTAGTACACGAAATCAAGCCGTATGCAAATATAAGTATGAAGGATGAAGTCTGCAGCGCATTATATAATCATAAAATATCTAAACATCCCAAGCCCCAAGATTGACGGCTTCGGGCAAATTATTGCAACCGCACCCCTGCTGTTCCCACCTCGATAAAGCGCGCTGCTTTGGGTTGTGGGAGATGTTGAAGAGCTTCCCACAAATCCACCTCCATCTGTGCAACGCTGTGTCAGAGAGTCATACCTAGTAGAATCATAGAATCATGCCTCTGATAGACCGACACATGCACAGCAGCATGATGATAGTGAAGAAAAGAAACATTGGATTCAAACAACACTTTCCCAAAAGAATTCCAATGTTGTTTCAAACCAGCATAGACACATTATCCAGCCACATGGTGTGCTCGCTCCTCTTCCAGGTCCAGGGAGCGAAGAAAACCAGACGCTGCAGTGAGGAAATCGTCCTCTACGACAGAACTGGCCTTGTAGCAGGTTTGGGGGCTCTTAAGTCTGTTAATAGCAAAAAATGATGCAACCAAAATTGGTTGCCATGCTTCTATTTTAAGATATTCTAAGATATGCCCATGTATGCACCCGCAGAGTTGAACAGTTGCTCAACTTTTCCTCAACTAGACAACCAAACCAATTGGCATCCAAATTGCTTCAGGCGGCAGAACACTGAGAGATTGGCGGCCAAGCTGCTCCAAAAGCAGCCAGACATGCCAAAACATCCCGACCAAGAAGAGGTGAGTCGGCAGCCTCTAAAGATTGGAGAGATCCAAACCCTACTATTTGATGGGGTATAGTTGGACAGCGAAACTAAACACATCTTGGGGTATCCAATTTGGCATGGCATTTTTTCAAGGCCTGCAAATGTGGCAGCAGAGCGGTGCTAAGAGACCGCATCGTTCGAGAACATCTCAAGGTCGCCTGGCGACGCTCAGTCAAGATCCGATGAGCTGTAGTCGCAGCCAAAATGCGGTAGGTTATCTAATGGATATGTTTAACATTATCCTAATATAACATTAAATGGTACATCATTACTGGTTATTTACTTATATTTACAGTATCCGGTTGTTATATAGCTGTACATTAGGATGATGTATATGATGTACCATTATAATATCCTTGTGTACTTGTCATAACACAACAAACCGGCATTGTATGATTCAAAACCAACTGGCCCTGGGACTGGCCTTTGCACAACCAATGGCCAGCGAGGCTGCCTGGTGGAGCGATAGCGAGTGGAATGTTGATGTCACAGCCTTCCAAAGTCTATTAGCGATATATGTTTTCAATAAACCTCCCAAGATTTCCCGAGAATGGTGGCTCATTCATTAAATGAACAATAGCAAATGAATGTCTATATGACGGTTCATCATCGTTCGTCCATCCTTCATCCGACAATTCAGTACCCAGCACAAAATGAATGATACTGCAATCATGCTACAACTATCATATACCAGTTTGATACAACTAATATACCTCTATATATATACATGTTTCCTTGATAGTTGTACATAATTATGACAATGGTCTAATCATAGTACACATATAATTGTCATATATATATGATAAGCATATCATTATGACAAGTATCTAGTAATGGTATATCATCCTAATGTGCAGCTGTATAACCAATAGTGATATATTCAGTATATATTCCTATTTCAATGATACCAAATATGATAGTTGTTGACATATCTATTGCCAAAATTGTGATGAGTATCTATAATATATGGAGGTGTCCTAAAATGGTGGATCCCAAAGTCACCATAGCTTTCAATACTAAGTCATGGTCTGATAACTTGGGTGATTAGGGGGTACCCCTATGACTTAGGAGACTTAGGAACCCCCCCCCATATAACGGTCATGATATATTGTTATTGAAATATCTATTATATTCTATTATACTGTAATAATGGTAAGGATCTTTATTTCATCCAACCATTATCAATGTCATTCATTTTCTCCAACCATTATAATCATTATGATTGTTCTGTATGATACCCATCATAATGATTATAATAATTTTACCCATCATAATGATTATCATTATATTGTTCTGTATTATACCCATCATTATGATTTTCATAACAAAATGTTACCCACCATTGATCCATTCCTTCGCTCGCTTCGCTCGCTTCGCTCGCTTCGCTCGCTTCGCTCGCTTCGCTCCACCTCCATGGCTTGCAGCTCCTGCGCCAGCCGCAGCACTGCCTTGGCGAACGGCAGCAGCGCTGCCAAGGCTGCCTGAAGCGGAGCCAAGCTGAGGGCAATTCACCAAGAAACTTGGAGCTTCAATGGGTATTTAATACCAAATACTTGGTCCATTGCTTATATAATGTTATATATCTAACAGTTGGTTATATACCCAACAATAACATAACTTGATGTGGATGTAATCAACTATAAATTGTTGGGGATGTTTCCCCTGTCTGCCAGGCGCTGTTGGAGAAAACGTATCCGTTCTGCTCGCGGACTCAAGTGCTGCAGTCCTGAGTTTGTTGACATTGATAAAATGTTACCCTCTGGTAATTTAACATAGCTATTGAAAATGACCATTTATAGTGAGTTTTCCCATTAAACATGGTGATTCTCCATAGTTATGTTAGTTTACCAGAGGGTAAATATATTTTGTCAAGAAGCAATCTTTGCCAATCTCCCGCTACCAAGGCCTCGCATGTGGCGATCATCTGCTTATCATCAAAGCTTTGCAGCACTGCCAGCTTCTGCACTCGGGCAATTCCGAGCCTTGGACGGCAAATGAGGACAGTTCTGTTTCACAAGGCCCAGGGCCGTTGTCAACCAGTTGTCCCCGTGAGTTCTGGTGGTTTCAGCATCCCTTCCAAACATAGTCATGACAGGTTCACGAGGCAGGATGGAGAAAAAACATCACACAACTTGAATCCACCAACCAATCAGGACGATGCTGGCCATTGTACCAGTCGCTTACTAGGGCTTCACAGTTGATGACGATGACCCTCTAAGGTCCAAACAGCACGGTGACCAAGGTGTGCGTGTTCAGGGCATCAGCCTCTTGTCAACATGAGCGAGTCACTTTACCCTTAAAGGGTATCTGATGAACATCCCCCCAAAATGCACAGAGTATCCCAAAATATTTCAGAATTGGATGAAAATTGAGTCACGAAACTTGGGAAACCCCTGGATTTGAAGTAAAAATCCTGTTTTCCAATTCCACCGAAAACCAATCCGTTGAGACTGGATCGTTTTGGGATTTTACCAACTAAGATCAGATCAACTAAGCATATGTTGGTTCCCTCAAATTTGACCCGGTCCCATCTCGTTCCATGCTGCTAATAAAGGTATGAATCCAAAAAATCATCCCCCAACAATTGGATGGTCATCAATGTCATCAATACTACCCTCTGGAATTTAACATAGTTATGGAATGTTATGGGAACATGGCCCATTTATAGATGATTTATGATTTATGTAGCTGTGAACCCATGTTAAAACATGGTGATGTTCCATAGTTATGATGATTTATGTAGCTGTTAAACCATGTTAAAACATATAGTGATCATTCCATAGCTAATTCCACAGCTAGTGACTTTAAATCACCTGGTCACATGTCAGACATGTCACCTGCCGCGCCAAGCGATGCAGCAGCTGGGCACTCCAAGGCGGCGCGGGCCGTGGCAAGGCCAACAGCAGCGAAGCGCAATGGCTGGGTGCGAGCCGTGGCAGCCTTGGTGCCAGAGATCTGGATATCTCACGTAGAAAGGTAGAGAGAGACAGGACAATCAATATTGTATGATAATTATATGTATATAGGCTATATATATATATATAATGTGGATTATACGATTATGTATACATGTAATAATATATATATATATATGGGTAAATTATAATATTTCACTAACCTGAATTAAGGCCATTTGGAGATGATTTCCCTTACTAACCATGATTTCCAGTGAGGTCGCAGTGAGGTCGTTATAATTTACCCAGATATATATATATATATATGTATATATAATAAGTATAAATATTATATGCCTCCATAAACGTGTGTACAGGTAAATGACTAATTTGTATAAACATGCAACGATATCAATGATATCATAATGATATCGATACATTGCCGCGTATTTGATGCTTGTATTGCATTGCCACGAACCGGCTGATGGCCTGCAATTCTACAGCCTTTCCCGGCTTCAGATTCAGCATTCTCAAGCAATGGCTACTGTTGGCAGTTTGAGTTTCCATGATCTTAAGCATGAGACTGGAACATTCGCCCATAAAACTCGAAATGATTCAGCATGGTAAAGACATATTTGGATATATTTGGCATATCAAATTTATCTGTCCTCCATACTTTCTGCTTCATGACTTGGCCCCTTGTGGCAATCCACCAGTCACCTGACGTCCACTGGGCTCCCAAGGGGTGACGAGAAACTCTGGTTCCAACTGAGCCAGCAGCTGCGATAGCCTCCCTCTGTCCTCGCAGGTATTCATGGGTCTCTGGATGTGCTCGAAACATAAACTCAGTATAATTCAATGACCATAATATGTGACCTTCAGATTTCCACATAGTCCGCACATGTCTTCACTGCAAAATAGATGACCAATGATGACCAACATGTCTTCTTCGCACAATTGCCGACTCTTCAAATACTGATACTTTCTTCTACGCAGGAGCATGGTGTCTTCAAGCATTTTAATCATCGAATCGAACACCGTTTCAACTTTGATGCAAAACACCACATAAATTTGGAGGCCTGTAGAATCTTTCTGTCTTGAGAGGTATAATCGCGTCACGTGTCTACATGCGATGCCTCAGATGCCCTCTCTTCTAGACAGATCATCCTACTCTATTTCGGGGACCTCGAATCCATTCAAAATATTCAAACCCATTATTTCGGGCAGGATGTTTCTCCTTAGGTGAAGATGGTGAAGCAATTCCAAAGATCTCCAGATCCCACCAGATCCTCGCGGCCGCATCTCCTGCGTGTTTTTTTTATGGTCCACAATGGCCTTCACCAGCTCCTCCCGGTTCAAGATCTTGGGTGCCTTTGCCTTGGCGATGTCAACATTGTCAACCTCACCCGAATAGGATGGATTGACTTCTTGGGACATCTTGGGACTTGGGATCCCTATAGATGATGGAGCCTGCAGTAAAAATCAACCTGTGCACAAATGAAACATAAAGAATCACACTGACAAATGCTTCTTGCAAGAATCAGCACGCTTCTTTTGGCATAGATCTTTGGCACCCAAAGGCACCAGCTGATCTTATGTGTCCGCACGCTGCTCAAACCTCTTCTTGCCAGTTTTCTTGGGCACTGGAGGGTTGGGATCCTTGAAAATTCCAATGACTTTGTCAAAAGGATCTGGCCCCGCTGCTCCAAAATTGATGGGATCGTCCGCCATTTCGGACTGTTCTTCGGAGAACTCCTCTTCTGGACAGCTGACCTTGAATGATGGAAGTGAGGTTGACGAAGGGGGGGCCACCTGTTGGGAAAATATGGATATGATGTGTATATTATTTGTATATAGTATAAACATACCAAAAAGCGTACTTTGTGTGTCAGCGTATAATAGTGTAATATGCGAATGTATAAACGTACTGAGCTGGCTTGCAAATCAGCAGCCTGAAAATGAAACGCGGCATATCTACTGTATATAGGTTTCGTTTTTGGGGGCCAGGCTTCGTTTTGCAGGGCTTTGGCCACATTCTGTAGATCAACATTGCGTGTCAAAAGGAAAATGAAAGGGAAATGATGGAAAATGAAGATGATGGATAATGTCTAGGAAGCATTGTTTTGGCATGTTTTGGCGGTCTTTTTCCTGCAATTGTTCACAGGCTGACATCACTCTGACATCGTCTGGAGAGGGAACATGAAGCAAAATCGTCTTTTTGAGGCACGTGGACCCATGTCTGAAAAAGAGTCCGAATCTGAAACAAGGCTTCGTTTTTGGCTTCAGTTTTGCTTCGTTTTTTAACACACTCGATTTCTGTGTTTTTTTTGGTGGCACAAATAAATACAAATTCATATAGTTTGAATTTGAATCTGATTTAAAGCAAAGTCAAAATGGATTTACATTCAAATAACAAACACTTTAGATTTAAACCAATGGCGATTCAGACTCAATGTACCGAAGAGTCAGTTAACTTCAAATTGACCTAAATCTAATTTCAAGTCAACTTAGCTTGACAATTAAGTTAACATGTATTTGATTTTAGTTCAAATTTAGTATATTTAGTAGATTTAATCTAGAATTCAATTTCATCATCTAATGAAAGCATGGTAAGAAGCCAAAACCAAAAGCCCAAAGCCAAACTGACAAAAATATAACAAACATCCAAACAAAAAAATGCTTCTCCCATGCATAATTGTGTGTCTTTAACAAGTGGAATGAACCTGCATGGATTGATGCCGCAGATCAATGTGCAGCGTATCATGAAAACATAGGCTTCGATTTTTGGTGGCTGCGCTTGGTTTTCCCAGGTTTCGGACCAGTTTTAATATTCCCTTTCCATATAAACTGTTGACACCTTTTGATCGGGGTTACCATTACCCAGGGTAACCTGTGCCCCAGGTTTTGTAGATACAAATCTGACTTTAGAACACAAAACTACAAAAGTGGAGTCAGTCAGGAAAAAAAACCCTACAGAAGAATGTCCCGGTTGGAAAAAATATTCCTACAAAAGTCTCAGGGTTTTACAACCTATGTTTTTTTTGTGTTTTTTTTGTTTTTGAAATAGCCTTAAATTTCTATAATACTTTTGTAGGGCCTTGTTCACATGTTGGTTGATAACTTCTGTAGTGAAATTTAAGGTCCTTTTTCTGGATGGTCCAAGGGCACAGGATATTTTTGTAGTGAATCTGGGGTTGATTTTTTCCTCTACGGCAACTGCTTTCAACAGCTTTCAACCAGGGATTATTCTGACTAACTTAAGCTACTTCTTGGGTCGTACCATGTCGTACCTTAAAAAAATAAACAACACTCCCA
>Ga0126342_10001541_pt1 | contig 32858 bp, 27 predicted proteins | sample Cyp1metagenome_FD_92528 | JGI IMG/M metagenome (GOLD analysis project Ga0126342, IMG submission 92528) | Coral microbial communities from Lord Howe Island, Old Settlement Bay, Australia - Cyphastrea 1 metagenome | ecosystem: Host-associated > Invertebrates > Cnidaria > Coral ...
AAAATTGGTGGTTTCTATGGGAAAATTGGTGGTTTCTATGGGAAAATTGGTGGTTTCTATGGGAAAATTGGTGGTTTCTATGGGAAAAATTGGTGGTTTCTATGGGAAAATTGGTGGTTTTTCTATGAACTATACGGATAAAGATTGATAAAGATAGATGAAAATGCAGATTGGTTTCTAAATGTTTCTAAGAACTAAGGATCTCTGGATGCTGGTTTCTATAATGAACTATGGATACCCATGATACCCTCCCGGTGAATTTCACAGTTTGCTATGGAAACTATAGCTCGTTTATAGATATAGATTCTTTACCTATCAATTTGTCAATCATGATGGTTTTTTCGCGTATTTTCCAAAGCCATGTTAATTAAGTCAAATTACCAGGAGGTAAACCATGATGAACTATGGATAAAGTATGATGAACTGCGGGGTAGCCCATTTTCAGACTCAATGTTGAGAACCGGTTGCTGAATAATAATTTTGGGGTGTTTCTTAAAGTTCCCACAAGTTTTAATGGGCAGGAGTCATCCAGATGAATAAGATCTATCACTAAACCCCAAACTGAACTCAAGGGCATGTATCATCCATTCCACATTTTTTCCCTAACATCATCAAAGGTTAATCATATGAAACATCCCATCTTCACTATTAATTCCACCAGCTAATAATTATATTGTAATTCTATCCAATCCCATATTTGCCATTCATCCTAAGCCATTCCACTCACTGGTTCATTAATAGCAATTTTCCCACTAACATAGCCATTCCTCAGTCTCAGACACAACCATATCTGTTACCCTCTGGTAAACTAACATAGCTATTGAAAATGGCCATTTTAAGAATGGTGCTTTTCCATAGTTATGTGAGTTTACGAGAGGGTATCCAATATATATATATACTGATATATATATAATTATATATATAATGATATATATATATATATATTATAAATATATATATATATATATCAAATATCATGGTGAAATTCTTAAAACATGCCCAGGCGTTTGAAGCAAGTGACACTCGCAGCAGGTGCAGCTGCAGGTGCAGCTGCAGGTGCTGCTGCGGGCACGGCAAAGCCGGCCACGCGGCGCAAGGGCCGCGTCTTGCCCGTGCAATGGTTGATCCTAAGCAACCGTCGTGGGTGCCATATGGTGCCACGAATGACCCAGAGAAACTGGGAGCGAACCGAAATTGGAGATGGAACATCCATTTATCTCAAAGTCAGGATGGAACTAAGAAGCGAATATTACAAAATGAAGTGTCCCAAACCGACAAATGTGGAATATATGAACTGGCAAATCATCTGAAACACGCATCCCAGTGGCAGGGGTGAAAGGCCTTTGTGCATGTCAAGCTGAGGCCATTGTCTTTAAAGTGTTGAGAACTGAGAAATCTCCTGAAAGGAATATGCTTCTCTATTTTGAGTGCCTTAGACATCACGGCAGCGTTGTTTCTGGGGATCAATGACAGCAGTGAAACACATAAATAGCATGTTTGGTCACGAAGAGATCGTTGGTGTCAGGTGTTAATCTGGCTCAACTCATGTTAGACTCCAGGACATGGAATGATTTTACACATATAATATCACATAGTACATGTATATATAATATTTATAATTTAGTAAATACTATGCAACTCGTGATACTTCCTGGTATAAACATTTTTTTAGATGGCTTCCCTTACTGACCATCATTAATTTATGGTGGGTTGGCGGTTGGCTTCGGTGGCTTTTTCTGTTGTGCCAAGTCTATCCAGGTCTCTGCTTTCCAGTGGTGCCATTGTCATCAAAAGCCAAGGTATACCAGAACCTCATCCAGCGAAGTTGGCCATGAGTAAAGGATGGAAGCTGGGGAATAGCTTGGTAAACAAGACTCGGACCTTGAACTTTGAGGTTTGCATCCAATCTGAAGTGATATATTTAGACCCTCAAAGGTACAGTGAACACATGAGATTTAACCACTAAGAGTGGTGCTATCAATGTGAAAATGATGATCTATACCTTCTGGTATTTAGACCCTCCAAGTATACACATAAAAATTGGTAAAAGTCCCAAAATCAGTCAAAATCATCGCGGTACACTGCCCCATTTTGACGGCTACGTGGACGGTACGGTTGGATTTCGTGCCACCACGGAGCTTTCCATGACAAATGCGCTGAGAAGAACCTGGCGAAAGAAACCGAGGCATGGATCTACCCCTCGTTTCGCTTTCCTAAAATGGGGGATACTAACCAGTACCCCCAAGAATCATCCAAATTTTAATAGGACAGAGTTTCCATTATCATCATTTTATATCATTTTATCATGTTCATATAGGAAAGATCGAGTTTCCATGAAATAAACCATCCATGAATTTTGGTACCCCTGCAGGAAACCTCCTGCTTTTCAGCCCAATGGATAGAGTGATTCTATTTCTTTGCGATCATCTGCTGGGCTCCACTTAAGTGGAATAAACTCAGATCCAAAATTAAAACAGGATTGAAAACAACATATAGAATCCTATAGAATCCTGTAGAATCCCAGAGAATCCTAGAGAATCCTGGAGAATCTTATAGAATCCTATAAAATCCAATAGAATCCTATAGAATCCAATAGAATCCAATAGAATCCTATAGAATCCTATGATGAAATAAACCCATACTCTCCGGTAATCATGGCAATGACACATCCACATTTATCAGATGATTTTCCCAGTGACACACCTTAGGATTTTCAAATTGCCATATTACTGGAGGGTATCAATATTTTGGGGGGTTGGGAAATCTGCGCATCAGATCTGTGAAATCTTGCGCCTGGATCGTCACGGAACTTGCTTCCCGGCCGGAAAGCGACCCATCCTGCAGGCCGGAAGGCCGGTTTTTGGGGGAAGATTTCCTGGTTGGTGGTATACCTACCTAGCCCTCTGAAAAATGATGGAGTCAAGTCAGTTGGGATGATGAAGATCTCCCAAGATATTGTGGAACATAAGTCCAATTTCACTATGGTTTTTCTAGGTGATATACCTATAGTTTTCATGGGATTATCACCAATTTATAACTGGAAAGTCATCAATTGGTGACAGAAAAGTATAGTTATATATAGTTATGGTATATTATCACCTTAATTTACTATCACACTTATCACTTAATTAATGGGATAAATGTTCCAGTCAGCACCAGATTTCCATGGCTTTTCCCATCCACACCTTGATCCAGCTGAACTTCCCAGCTGTCTGCAGCAGCAAACGAGCCACGGTCCTGGTCTAAGCTGAAGCGAATCTACTGTTGCTTGGTGGCTCATCCCACGGCTCGTAAGTGGGTTATAACCCCAGTGATTTACATGGGACAAATAGGGTTAATCCACTTATAACTGGGGTTATAACCCACTTACTAAGTGGGATGAACCACCAAGTGGACATGATGAAAATCTGGTTTTCGCAAAAAGTTGGGATTGAAAAAACATGGAGACAGAAACTTTAGGCAGATATGACCATGAAAAATGAAAACATAGGCTTAAAGAACTATGAACTTTTAGGGTGGCTATTTATAAAGTTTTAAGTTGATATATGTTGATATTATCAACTTATATCTTGCATGAACCCATAAACTTTAGCCACACATACTCTCCCATTCACAGCTACAAATTAATCAAACAGAACCAACCAAACCCAGACTTATCCATTGGTTCTATCCCGAGCTTGTTCCCATTCTTTGTGTTCCCCATCCCCCAGCCCCATTTCCACCCGTTTCATTTGACAAAACTTGGCCATTTGGAACCCGCCCAGAGCATCCTTAACATCTTCCCTATCCCATGATTGCCATCCTAGTCCCAAATCTCCATATAGTTCATGATATAGCAACAAAAAATCCATCAATCTCCCATAAAATTTCCCATCCACCCAGATATCCCCAGCATCTCCTTCTCCTTTTCCTTTATCAACTCCATGGCCTTCTCCTCCGCCGCAGCCTTGGCCTCCGCCGCCGCTGCCTTCGCCTCCTTGCCGGTGTCCTTCAGCAGCTTGGGCCGGGGAGGCGCCTCGCTGGTCTTCACCTTCCTGATCAAAAGGGGGAGATCACAAGGGAAACTCACAGTTTGCTATGGAACATTGATGAACATGCTCCATTTATCGATGCTTTACCTATTAAATCTATTATGTATATATATATACATATACACATATTTTTCAATAGTTATGTTAGTTTACCAGAGGGTAACCGTAAAAGGGTTTGGAATTATATTTGTTTTCCGGTTCCGTTTGTTTTTGATCTGCTATGATCTGCTGTTCTGTCCGTTTTCCGGCAATTTGCAGCATTTTGGAACTGGAAGCTGCCGTTTCAGCGGTATTGCAACATTTTGGAGTTCGAACCTATCATTTTCTATGGTATTTGCAACATTTTGGTGCTCAAACTTTTCATGTTGGATGGTGTTTTAAGACGAGAATTCATTTAAGGTTTGTTTAGGTTTGTTTTTGGGGGTCATTTTGGATTGGTTCAGGGTTGTTTCTTTTTTGGGTTGGTTTTGTTCTTTTTAAGGTTTGATTTGGGGTTTATTGAGGGTTCGTTAAGGATCTATGTATGGCTGGTTTAGGGTTGGTTTACGGTTTCTTTAGGCGTGGTTTAAGATCTATGTAGGATCTATTTAAGTTGTTTCATTTAGGGTTGGTTCAGCGGTTTTAGCCTTGGATTCATTTGGGGTGGGTTTAGGATCTATTTAGGGTTGGTTTAGGGTTTATTTGGGGTAAGGGTCAGATTTTAGGTGTTTTTTTTATTTACTTAGAGTTACTTTATTTAGCTTTTTGGGGGTTCGTTTTGGGTTCATTTAGGGTTGGTTTGTATTTATATTGTGCTTCTTGGGGTTTATTTCGGTTTGAGAAGCAAAAAAAAGGGTGGAAAAACAGCGAAGCAGAACATAGCAGCATAGTCTAAGCAAAGAAGCAAAGAAGCAGAAAAGCAAAGAAGCAGGGGAACACAAATCCAAAAAACATACCCAAAACAGAAAACAGCCTTTAGCAAAAAAAGGGACCTTCCGTAAAAATTGGCAGATCAACCACAGCCCCAGTTCTTGAGCAGATACCTGTCAGTGGTCTCCTGAGTTCCTTATTGGACATCCCAAATGGAAAGAACGACTAGGACATCTCTTCCCTGTTGTGATTCTACCCATGTTTCAGACCTCGAAGTTGAAAGATCGACTTGTCTTCATGTAAAGAATTGCAACACTTGGTGGAACTTGTTTTTTTGTGGAAACAAATGCAACGACAATGGACAATCACCGAATGACGCTGGTTTTTCTGAACATGGGGATCCCTAACTCCTCTTGGGGGGATACGCCATTGTCAGAGAGACACCCGCGAAGTGTTGCAACCATCTACTTTAACAACTGCCGAGATATTCCAGTTATTAATATACCTGTATCCACCAACAGGGTTGAAAAAAAAGTATTCTCGAGAAAAGGCGTCTTCTCACATCAAATCCAACAAAAAACATCTTCGGGCGGAAATTGTATTTCTGCCCCATCTTCAGCCATTTGGCTTGATGGTGATTCATACCTGGTCTTCTCAATGGAGGCCTTTGGGTTTTTGGGGCTTGGACATGTATTGGAATGCGAAACCTTACTAAATTCAAAATGGGTTCAACTACTGCATCGGTTTTTCAAGTGGCATCCATGTCCCCAATCAATGATGTGGCGCCTTGGTGCAGGTCATGGCCGGGAAGCATCCTTCAACTTTTCCACTGAGGCCCGAGATCCATATAACCATATCCGGTTTTTTGGAAGCATTATTTTGGAATATGGCTATGCCCATCCAACCACACAACATCATGACATTCAAATCCCAAATGACCCCAGCCAACCTCGGCCCATTGATGCACACCTGCTCTTTTTTGCAGGTTTTCTCTGGCCAATCTATGCGAGGACTGTGAGGCCATGCGGCGGCTAAGTCGGGTTGAAGTTGATTGAATACTTGTTTAAAACCTGTTGGTGTCTTATCTCCTAGCATTTGGATCAAAGCTTGGTGATTTCCCTTGGGTTTAGAAAACATGGGCCCAACTGAAGAGCTCTTGCGGGCTGACTCAGTTGATGATGCCGATGAAGACCTGTGGCCGGAGACAACTCTGTTGGCCACCCGTTGGGAGAAGAATGATGTGGTTAGGAGAATCTACCGGAGCCGAAAGAAGCTTTTGCTTTGGGGAAAAAAAAAGGAAAACATTTGCACCATGGAGACTTTGGCCCCCAACAGGCAAGCCGTGTTTGATGCCTTCGAGATTTGGGCTCCTACCATTCCCGATCCTAAGTCACCTCCCATTTCATGGCTCAAAGCCGAGGCCAGGTTTTATCAATTTTGGATTGTGGTGGAACGGCTTTATAGAATATAGGATCAGCCATGCATTGCCCCATTAAACAAAACATCCCTGAAGGTCAAACAGTTCTACATCCTCGCGGATGAAAATGGCCAGGAGAGGGCTTCGTCTATCAACGCAGATGCGTGGAGTGTCAAGCGCTTCATGTCCTTGTTGATTCGTCGCTGGAAAGAAGCCGAGAAATTAGCTAAGAAGAATAACAAGACCCCCAGTTTCAGGGAACCTCGGGTTGCAATTTTGGAGGGTCCACTGTTTAAATTTTGGGACCCGGTCCCAAAACGGAAGCGCCAACAAATCCAGCCAGATCCTTCTGTACAGGGATGGGTCCAATTGTAGCATAGTATATATATAATATATATATATTATACAATCCACTATATTATATGTATATAATATTATAATTTATTAAAAAAAATAATATTACAACACATATTAAATATATATTATATATATATATATTTATATATGTGTATGTTAGGGTGCCGCTATTTGTTGCTCCGGCAAGAACTGTATAGAACAATAGTCTTTCAATCCTGCCAACTTCAAACCACCAGTTTTATAAGCATTTTAGATCGTTTAACATTTAAAACCACATCCCCCTTGGGATGACAGCCACGCATCTTCTGAGGACCCTCATTTGCGCTTCTTTGTCGGCTTCTTCCGGTTCCATTGGGGCGCCTCGTTGGGAATCTCCATGTCGTCGGATCCATATCCTGATCCCGGTGATGCCGACGGGGATGATGGTGAGGATGATGCAGGGGGTGATGCAGAGGGTGATGCAGAGGTTGATGGGGACGGTGAAAATGAAAATATGGAAGGTGGGGCTGGCAAGGCTGAGGGTGAAGGGGAAGGCATTGGGCAGGTTGTGGTGGAAGGGCAGGAGCCAGTTGCTACTGTTGAGAATTCCAGCTTGCCACATGATGCGGCTGCCGACCCAACCAAGGATACAGATCAAATTGATTAAATCATGTGTTTTTTTTCGGAGGAAAGGGATGGTAACCGCATAACAGTTTCAACTGCCTTATTGCACTGGGTCCATGTCATGGCGTCCCTTTAGGAGCCAACTCCAGTGTTGACTGCAGAGACCCCGGGCACTTCACCAATGGAGGAACGTTTGGCGGCGCTTAAGCGCCCTGATTGCATTAACATTTGAAATATGCTTGGTCCAATTCTTGTTCCAATAGACCTGCTTCATTGGATCACTCTTTATGGGAATCCGTCCCCCACACCCTAGGGAGAAGCTCCGTGCCCACCGTGCTGCCAGAGTTGCCTCCAGCCTCTCGCAGACCAAAGGCTGGCGGCCAAACCTGCATGCCAAATTTGAACTCGTGAGAATCAGTCGGCATATGCTAGACAATTTTGAATTATGTGTAAAAAAGAGGTGCATGGAGACATGTCTTTAACATGAACTGAATGAGAAATTACCGGTGTTTTGGGCCCAGCTTACACTGCAGGACAAATGGATGTTGTGGACACCATGCCCTACGATGCTGATGCTGCTGCAGCAGCAGCTTCCGGAGAAGTACTTGGCCAAGGCGGTGGCCCTGTTGAGATTCATGATTCCCAAGCAGCTGAAGATTCAAAGGACATGGTGCCAGTGTCTCACGATTCCATGCCAGCAACATCAGCCGAGCCTGCTGACACAGCCGACTTTGATGTTCTTGACCAAAAGGTTTGGGGCTGTTAGATGCATTTGCAATTTTAATTTCCATGTTCCACAGGTCACCAAGTAGAATTATACTCCCCACATGGTAGCGCAGTGGCAGTGCCCCAGGTGGATTTCACCAGGCGCGCTCAGTTTGCACGAGAGAGCCTCCCCGCAGCAGCCCCTGAAGCTTTGGATGAGGACCAGGAAAATGGTGACAGCCCTCACAATGGTCGGGGCCGCAGAAAACAAAAGGGCAGGGGAAAAGGAAATCGGAGGTCAAAGGGAAAAGGCCGGGGAAGGGGAAAAGGCAGTGGAAAGGGAAAAGGCCGTGGCAAGGGAAAAGGCCGTGGAAAGGAGAAAGGCGATGGAAACGGCAGGAAAAGGAGGACCAATGTTAAAGACTGTGAGGCCGAGGAAACGGGGGAGGAAAAAGACACAAAGACAGCCAAGCCTAAAGGGAAAGGCAGAAAGAAGCCAGGTCTTGAGGCTGCAAAAGCCCCATCCCCATCATCCCATTGCAAGAGGCCACGCCGAAAGGCCACGTCTTCCAGCACTCATGATGTCCCCTCAGGTGCATCTGCCCCCAGCAAGCGCAAACGGGTACGCCATGAAGGGGATGACAAGAGTTTTGCCCGCCGACCTCGCCCCGCACGTGAGGGCCCATCGCAGTGGCGGTGGTTTGCTTTGAGGGATGCTTTTCAGTCAGTGGTTGCGGGCCATCTCTCGGCTCCATCCAAAGAGGAGGATTGATGTTCTGAAAATGTTTTACATAATTTTTTGTAGATCAAATCATACATGTCAAATCCCACCGTCACAATTTCTCAAACCCATCCAGCTGGCAGGAGCCCTTCTGGTTCTTTGGCAAGGACCGGTGTCTCAAGGAAGATCGCGAAGCTGCCAAAACTGAAGCGCTGAAATGCGCCAAAGACTTCTTGGCTGACATTCAAAAAAATGTCGATTAAACCTGCTCCTTAAGGGGGCATTGGGGTCACGCAGTCAGGTGTTGTAGGTCGCTGAGACGAGCGGCGTACAGGGCCCACCTGATCTTGCCTTCTTGAAACCCTCGCTTGAGCGGGGCATGCAGAACAATCGCGACAGTCAAAAGCTCTACATTGCCGCGCTGTTTTCTTAGATTGCTTGACTCTATGGGTGAAAGCGAGTGTGATGGTTGGCATGGATGCCATTATAGTGATGATACCACATATGATATAAATATATTACATATTACTATATCACCTGATCCTCGTGAATGGTCGAGATAGATACTATACCCGCGATTTCCATGCTCTGCAGGTGGCATGCCTCGAAGGAATCTGGTCAACCTGCAAAAATGTGGTGAAGTGGTGGACCACGTTAGCAATGCTGACTTGTTTATCCGGTTGCTCGTGCAGGTTTGTGCTAGGAGCTGTTTCTGTTGCAGCTTCCTTTTAATGTTGGAGTGCTGGTTCAAAGTTTGATCCTGTGGGCAGCATTTTGGTTGGAATTGTGAGGGTGTTTCCTATACTGGTGTTGCGCCATGGTTCATGATGTGGAGCCTGTCGCTCGCCGGCTAATCCAACTTGGGGCATCGAAGGTGCATGTCAATGAAATTTGGATATGACCAAACTCAAGCCACAAATAAAGATATCAATTTCCATCCATTTCCCTTGCCCTTCTTCGACCCATTTCCCAACTCGGGAGGCTTTTGTGGCTTGTGTGCTCCTCGCCTCCTGGTGGATGCCGCAGCCACCGTTCATGCACCAGGAGCTGGACCTTTTGGACCTGTTTGCAGGGAAAGCCCGCATTAGTCGGGCGGGTGAGCTTCTAGGGTACCAGTGTCGGTGCATGGATATTTTGTATGATGCCGGGGAGTTCAGCCGTCGTGGTTCGAAGTCCATGGATCTACTGGGCTGTGCTGGCCTAGGGTTACTTAGTATAGAATATTTCACTTCAAAATTCTGCAATATTTTGTTCTCACCATGGGGACAGAAAATAATTGGATTCCAAGCCTTCCTTGCAAGGTTGGCTATCATGCTGGTTTTGAGTGCCAACAGTGCAGCTGCCCTTTTGGCCACCCTTGGAGTATTGTGCTCATCATGGGTATCAATCAACCGTGGAACTTCAAAAAGGACATGGCTCAATCCAGAAGGAGACTGCACATATACGTCAGTTCTTCGCAGCAACATGCTCACAGCGAGGCATGCATGAAAACATATCCATTGCTTGGTTTATAGCCAACTCAGATGCTTTTTCATTTCACACCCTCACTTGAAAACTAAGTTTTCAATATCCCCACATTTTGTTCAATCCAGACACCTTGAGCCAGCACCACGCCTTCCTTGCCGCAGGTCAGTCGCACTCATGGCCTTGGTCATGGCAGTGCATGGGGTGTGGATTTTGGAGAACCCGGCATCGACGCTGATCCATGAAAGCAAATGGTTCCAATGGCTACTTCGGGCAACAGCCAAATACGGGATCAAAGCTCCCAAGTCGATCTTTGATGTTTTCATTTTGTAACCCCATAAAATGTACTACTTAAATTTTGGGTTCCCTTGCCATTCGGCCAGCTCAGATTTACCGCCAAAGCTTTTGGATGCGTGGTCATGGTCATGTTCATGCCAAGCGTACCACTTTATGGTCGAATTCACCAGTTATCAGGGCTTTTGAAACTGGCAAACTTCAAAGATCCCGGGAGAAAGCCCCGCCTACAGCTCGGAAATATCAATCTAAGCGGACTGGCAAAATAGGCTATCAAGGAACTCGTCATTTGAAAAAAACTGGGCACCCTGGAAGCACTGGTTGCAATTCATTTTCCATATTTCTCGATCAAGTTTTATATAAAAGGTTTGAATTGAACCCCACATGCATGATTGCTATTGGGGGTCATGGCCATGGTCTCACGGCCTCTCAGGGAATACCCGTGCAAATTTGCTGTTCGGATGGCTCAGTTGATTCCGGCCTTCCGTGCCTACAATGTGGACCTGGTGCCTGAGGTGTGGGGCCTCAAAGTCAAATCTTTATCATTATCTTTTATTTTTTGGCCCTTCTCGACAGAAGTTAAACATCAAACTAGGATCGTAATTTGTGTTTTTTTGCTTGGGATTCCAAAGATGCTCCCCTGAAGAGGCTAACCCGAAAGTGCCCCTCCATGAGTTGTTCGCCCAAATGCCCGTGAATGAATGGCATGAAGCGGAGCTACACCACGTGGTTGCATACCTACGTAAGAGCAAACATGTGAAGATACCTCCAGAGTTTCTTCCCCTCATTCCTCCAAATGGGATCTTTTGAAAAGATCCCGGTTCAATTTCCTGATGTCTATTTCCCACTCAACATACAGTGGGCGGGCTCAGGATCCGACATTACTCTGCAGATCCGTTTCCAGCCTCGGAGTTGGGTCAAATCAAATTCTTCACCAATTTTAAGACCAATTTGAGTTTATTGTGGGCACTTGGTGGATCATCATAGCAAAACCTGTGTTGTTTTCCTGTTTGCAGGTTTGATCCAACCACTGGACTGGAAAATTCAAAGCATTCAAAGAGATTCATGGGAATAACCAAAATAAAACAAAAAAATGGACGGAATTTCGGGCGGAATTTTGCGGACAACGGCGGAAATAAGCGGACAAAGGCGGAAATTTCCGGAATGCATTTTGTGGCATGATATCCCATGGTTTGCCAACCCCGAAATCCATATCTCCTTGCAGGTTCAAGGGGTAGGAGTTACAACCTGGGTAGTTTCATGTCGTGTGAAACCTTAGTCGCTGGGATCCGTTTACAATCCCAACCAGTGCATCAACTACTGGCTGCGAAAATGGAGCCAGACGAGGAGGAACAGGAACTGCTTCGTCAAATACAGGAGGGGACCCTTCATGAATCAAAAAAAAGTGGGTGAAACAGTTTTCATGTTCATACAGTCAAGTATTCATGAGCTTTTCTGGGCACCAATGCTGTTGTCACTGGATTCCCTGCCATGTCCAGGAGATCGAATCCAGAATGCCTACCCGAAAGTTTTCCATTGCTGAGGCGCGGCTTCAAATCCCATCTTCCAAGCGGGAGTGCCCCTCCATTTCCGGCTGGTAGATGAAAAAGGTTCAGCCCATAATCCAGTATATATAGTATAAAGTCAACCCCATCTATTATATCAGCCATGCAGATTATAATTAATCCCATCATAATCCAGCATAATTAAAGTATAATTCCTTTTATATAACGAGAGATCGATATATATATTATCTTCGGTCTGGTTGGTCCTTCCTGGCCAGGATGGAATTCCAAAGTGCTCTCCCGCAGCTTCTGCTGAGACCGGGGCAAACTCAGCTGGGGCAGCCGGGAGCACGTCAGACCTGGGCACGCATGTTGTTGGACCACAAGAAACACCTGAAAGTATGTCTGTAGAAGAAACCCTCAAGGACACCCAAGAACCGACAGGGACACCAGCAGCAGCAGTTGAGGAGCAGAAAGATGAGAACAACATCCAAGCACCAACAAAGACACCAGCAGCAGCAGCAGTTGAGGAACAGAAAGATGAGAACAACACCCAAGGACCGACAAAGACACCAGCAGCAGTCGAGGAACAGACTGACAAGCAGGCCAACTCACCTTTAGGAGTAGCAGGAAAGGACAAGAGCCCAGCCCAAGTGGAGCAAGAACGCTGGAATCAAAAGACACCACCTACGCCAGCCCAATCGCCCTCCCCAACTTCACCGCCGGAAGTTGTAAACAGCAGCCAGCCACCGACCTTGTATCCGGACAACCAATTGGGTTTATATGGTAGCTTTCAGTGCAGCGACGAAGAGCCCGAAACCTCAGCAGTCGTAGTGCCAAAAGCCGCAGCAGTGCCCAAAATTTCCTTGCCACCTCCGCCTGGTTCCCTTATTCGCCCTGCAGCAGTGCCCCCGCCCCAAGCAACTCCCTTGTCTGATAGTGCCATAGACAAGCGGGTTAGGCGTTGCATGCAGCCAGATTCCAAAGGAAATTACAAGGTGTGCCAAGAGTTACGGGAACAATGGGCCCAACCTGGTTCTCCACGGAACAAAGTGCTGAAGCTGTTTGCGCAATGCGGCCATGACACGGACAGGGTGGATATATGTATATGGTGGTTCAGTGTTCAAAGCTATGTTTGGGTCTTAGGATTTTCATGGAGTTTCTTTTGGTATCAATGTTTCATGCATGCACGTGCATCTGCAGGAAGAGTTCTGCAAGCGCTTCAGTGTGCAAGCCATGAAGGAAAGGGGAACGGACCTGAATGTGAATTTCACATTTCTCACAAAGGGGCAAATGGCGGAAAGCCCGCACAACATGTCGCAGTCATTTGGCCGATCATCATAATTTCTGCTTTGTAAGGCTCTGTGTTTTCAGACGAAAATCCCAAGAGACAAACCACACATATGCGGGTATCATATCCATATCCTACTGTGTCCCGTAGTGTTTCCCATTTTTTTCTCCGGCCGATACTCAGGTCTGAGATCGACGAGTGCGTCAAAGTCGCGATGTCGGACCCAAAGAAATATACCAGGACCCATTCTTGCTGCTTCATGTTCAGCCAGCTCTCTATTGGTTATTTTATATATGGTGTATATATATATATATATGCCAGCTGTTTCTTCTATAATCAAACAATTCACATGGGAAAAAATCCATTGGGGAAGGGCATTCAACATGTCCTTTAACCAGCTCTGGTCCTCATAAGAATCTTATAATTTGCTGAGATAGCATACATGGCATACACTCTTGTGCAGGAAACATCCCTACAAGGGTTTGACTACCTACTATGTAGAGACGGATGTCACCGGCACGCATCTGTGCGGATCTTATCCCCATCCATGTGATATGTGCTGCATCCTCTTGAGACCATGTTTTGCTTTTATATAAAGAGTCCCACCCTTCTGCAACAAACAATGTACTAAGGGACAGGTCTCGCTTCAAGTTTACAGAGTCTGTGGAGGGGCGCTCTACCACGGACCAGATAGACATGACCATGGACATGTCAGACTCTTTGACTGGATTTGGGGGCGGCCAGCCAGTGACAGGTGCCTTGCCATCAAAAAAAAAAAAAAATATAATTATATATATATACAGGATTATCAAGACATGATATTGACGTCGCCCAAGATTTTCAAAATCTGTCCAACCTGGGTTTCCATGCCAATGTCTCCACTGACCGCTTCCAAGGTGATGACGGTGAGGGTCAGCCACCAGAGAATCCTGTTGTGGCGGATGTTGCCAAGGTTTTGAAGAAACTTGGGTATCCCGAAGTTCAAGTTGCCAACAATGGCCCTGAGGTGTTGGCGGCACTTCCAAAGGCCACCGCAGCTGCAACCAAACGGTTGCAAAAGTTAGATGCCCTCCGTGAAGCTTTATCTGGTGAGGGGGCTTCCCAAGTTGCGTTGAAGAAGTTTGCCTGCACATGGGTCGTTTCATGTATAAATTACAATCAAAGATTCGTTATATGGAAGTATGGTCCAAACTTATACCATGAAATACTACGATCCATTAATTATTTACCCCAAAACTATATTGTAGTTGGTGTAACATGGGCCTATTGGCATCCCATCTTTGTACCCTTCAACCGGTGGCTGCCAGTAACCGACCCTGGTTTCATAGCTAAGGGCGGCTGACAAGGTCAAGGCCACCTATAATGAGCTGGATGCATTGAACGATGAGCTTTCCAATATCCATTCTGATGGAGTCATCAATGGCTTGAACGATACGCCCCTTTCCTGAATGTCCATGCCCACTTTTTTTTTGGGTTTCGCCTTGAATAAGCCAAAAATAAACCATCAGGCTTTACACAGCCCCAACTTCAGGCAGATGCAGGAGATGATGGACAAGTTTGACAAGTGTCGAAAAATGTGGGGCCCTCATTTCTTAAGAACTTGTTCCATTTCAATGGCACACTATGCCCATCTCCTATCTAAGGGTGCTGGGTTCCCATGAGCTGGAGAGCCGTGTGAGGACCGCCGCATGGTGCATGAATAAATGGAAACCCAAAAACAAGTGACAAAAACAACAAGCGATTCCATCGTGTTGCAATGTTCTACTTCACCAGCTGGATCATGGGATTCCTTTCCATTGCAGGACATGCATCCCAAAGGTGAAGGCTCCAAAGAGTTCTGAGAAACCACCAGGGAAAGCCGCGGGAAAGGCCCCACCGAGGGCCCCACCGAAGGCCCCGCCTCCTCCGAAAGCTGCGGCAAAGGCCAAAGCGGATGGCAAACGTCCACCTGAGGCCAAGGCAGGTGGCCCCTTGAAAAAAGCCAAGCCGTTGGCCAGTGACTGAAGATGTCACATGTGGCCTGGAGGTTCTGACAGTTTTTGACTTTGCTAGATCTTTCCTAGATCTCAAGGTGCTGTGGCTTTAGACCACAGCCCGACACAATGCAGCTCAGCGGAACGATCGAAAGAGGGGAAAACCAGTCCGATATTCTTCTACTTGATTTTTTTCATTTATGACAATTGTCTGCAACAGAATCTTATTTGAAGCCAGGTGATCAGCATGATCCTACCCTAGATGCGCTAGCGGAAGATCTCGCTCAGGGTGCCCGGGCCCAAGTTCAATAGATCAGTTCTAAACCTATGCATGCACCGAGTTTATGTCTTATAGATTCTTATATAGAACATCTGTCTAGCTGGGTATCTCTTCCAGCCCTTCCATCCTGCAAGGCCCCAGCCTACAAAGTTGGTGATTGGGCCCGGGTCTTTGGGCAAGAGGACCAGCCGCACCTGAGTGAGGCTGCGCGAGTGTCAGTGGAGAACCCCGAGCGGGATGCCCATAGATTTTTCAAGAGGAAAAAGATGGTACTCCCTGTGCCAATCTCTACGCTCACAATTCCTGCTGTGGAAACTGATGACAAGGTATTGACTGTGCCTTATATCAAGATTGAAGACTACTTTACTTTACTTGCTCGGAAGCACCCCAAGTTGTTGACTGGGGGTCTTGATCTGGATGTTAGCGCTGAGAATCGATTATTGGAATTCTGGGACCACTACCGGCATTTTCATGGCTCACATGAAATCTACAAGAGGTTTTCAAGAGAGGACTGTAAATACATAGTCCCCATCTTGGTCCATGGGGACAAAGGGCGAACATTGAAGAAATCTCCCATATGCTGCCTTAGCTTTGAGACGCCCTTTGGATTGCCGGCACAGTACCGGAAATCAGCCAGGGTTGGGGGGCACAAGAAAAGACCTAGACATGATGGCAAACTGAAGACTACATGTGCTGACCGATTGAAACATTCTTGTCCTACTGGCTCGTTGAAACGTTATTCATCTGAAAATCTCGAGACTTGCACAGTCAAGAAGCTGAAGTTAAACTCTGGGTGTGCACATGTAGAGCCTGAAGCACAACTTCACAACTCGAAGGGGCATTCCTATTTGTCGAGATTCTTCATTGTGGCATTAGCCAAATCGGTATACCAAGAAAATTCTGATTGTATCTCAGCAGTGCTGCGAGACACTGCCCGTGGGCTTGTGGATTTGTTCCACTTCGGGGTTGATGTTGGTAAAGGGAAAACCCTTAGAGCTGCTCTAATTGGAATGAAGGGTGATGCTGAATGGCATGTTGAATGTGGATACTTAGACCGTTCATACTTGAATGTTGGAACAGTGAATGAAAAGGCCATGTGTCCCGAATGTGACGCAGGGCTACCTTCTCGGAATTTTGAAGATTTCAGTGACGAGCCGGAGTGGGTAACAACCATTGGTTCTTCTTTACCGTGGTCAGCGCCTCCACCATTTTCAGTGGTACCCTTTGATGATGGTACACCAGCTTCTGTGCACAGGCATGACTTTTTCCATGTGATTAAATACGGTGTTGCCCGTGATCTTTGCGCAAGCTGCATTGTCGCTTTGGGGCACATGGGTTATTTTGATGACCCAAACGATGCTGGTCAATCCATTGCTGTGGATAGTCGTTTGGAAAGGGCTTATGGCATGTTTCGTCTTTGGACACTTGCAGAAGGTAAAACGACGCAAATCAAACACTTTTTGAAGTCAAACTTCCACTACCAAAATCTCTCCAAGTTTCCATGGGTGAATTGCAAAGGTGCCGATTGTGTGCTTCTCCTGATGTTCATTTCGGTGTTTCTCAAGAACTGCTTGTCACATATCCGGCTTGCTGAAGATGAACTTCCCCTACGTGCTATGGAGCAATCTGTGAATGGTGCTCTAGATTTTGTGGGCATTTGTCACAGTCATCACTTGTTTCTGCCAAGGGCTTGCGCAGCTACAGTGTACCAAAGTGGTATGATGTGCCTTCGCGGGTTCAAGTGGTGCGCGCTCCATTTCAGTCGCAAAGGGCTTTGTGTATTTGCTTTGCGCCCCAAGGCGCGTTCATTGCACCATATTCTCTATTCTATTAAGAAGGTGCTGGATCAACCACATGCAAAATACGTTCTGTCACCGAGCGTATTTCTTTGCGAAAATAACGAGGATTGGATTGGAAGAATTTCCCGACTTTCCCGTCGGGTTTCTGCCCGAACTGTGGGTATGCGAGTTGTTCAACGCTACCTAATCCATATGCACATACTTACTAGGCGTGCAGGTGTATGACTGCAGCAACGCTAAGCCCAGCACGTTGGAGGGGCTGAACGATGTGGGATCACTGAGGATTGAGCCAAAAAAAGGCGCGCTTGTCTGAGACTACCAACTTCAAACCCCAAGGAAAGATGAGGCATCATCTCACCGATTTCATTCCGGATTGTTTTTTTTGCTTCGGGCGGAACTTCTGTTCTCGGATTGAAATATGTGGATTCTCAGTTCCATCCTTTTTTTTGGCACTTGTGGTTGATCTAGGTATATATATATATATATTCCATAGATATTCCATAGATATTATTATTGCATAGATATTTCATAGATATTCCGTAAAAAATCCGTAGATGTTCTGCCGAGATTCAGGCTGGGAGAAGTTTGACCCATCATCGGAGACAGGCGATCCCCGAAGGTCGTCACATCCGCCGAACTCCTCACGGAGTTCGAAGTTGGCACCTGGAGCCCCTGAAGATAGAAAAGGACATTCTGACCAAAATAAATTGATAAATTACATTTAACATCACAAAACACATCATTTAACAATCTTTGAGAGGCTTGCTAAGAATCATCATGAGACCTTTAAAGAATGAACTACTCATTAATTGTTTATTATTGTGATAATTTTTCTTACAGTAACTGGGTCCCATTTATCCCTTAGACATGCGATGCATCAGGCCATGCAGGATGATCGGCCCAAGGCCCAAGGGTGTTTATCCGCTACCATCTGGTTATGACATTCAGAGTTTGCCAACTGGAAAGATAAATCACCATTTTTATAGCTAGGTAAACCCAGGTAAACCATCTATTTCGATTAGGGCCATCTATACCATGGCTATGTAACAAATAACCAGAGGGTAGTTTGCATGGACCCATGAACTCAATGAACTTGGATCCAAATCCCAGTAGATTCACCAACTGGTGCAGAATTTACCAATGGGAAAATGCAAGTCATAAAATAAAACATGTTCACATTGGTTAAGTCAGGAAAAACTGCTTAGTTACTTAGTTTGTGAGTTTATTTTCATTTATTTGCCACTTGCATGGTTGGAATGGATCCCCCGTCACTTAGCAGACCCCAAACATCTCTTTTAATGCGCAACTCTGAGGTTAGCACTTCCCCGCAAATATCCCATGACATATCAAATTCTATCCCCCTGGGTATCCCATGATATCGCTATATATCGCTTTTCCTGCCCCCCTTTGAACTCTTGATATATCAACTAATCATTGCTCATAAACTTACGGATTCGACCAAGCTGTCGTCTTTACAACCCTTCCATTCTGGGTGAATGACAATAACTGGTTGGTGGTTGAGCCCTAGCCCTCTGAAAAATGATGGAGTTCGTCAGTTGGGATGATGAAATTCCCAAGATGATGGGAAAAACAAAAGCCATGTTCCAAACCACCAACCAGATAATTTACCAAGCTAGATGAAATAAGGCCATTTAAGGGGACCCAGCCTTGCTAAGCATCATTTCAGTGACGTCACGACGTGAGGTCAGCAAATCACAATTCATGCTGAATCAGAAGAGTGTAAATTCAGGATTTGGAAAGAATAGTCCTAGTTTTACATGAAGCCTACCCTTCTGGTAATTTGTTACATAGCTATTGAACATGGCCCATAGAAATAGTTGGTTTACCTAGGAAAGATGGTGATTTTCCATAGCTTTTTGTATGTTTACCAGAGGGTATCCTTTGGAAGCCCCCCAAACCCTTGGGGAGTCTTCCCGCAAGTTCTGTACCACCAAACTCCTGCGTTTCACCGGTGAGTTCGAGCTGGATTCTGCGGTGGCAGCACGTGGGGGCTGGAAGACCTGCGTAGGGCATAGCCCGGTAGCGGAGCCATGGAGCCGTCGTTCAAGGGTTACCGCGCTTCACCGCAAGAAAACATGTGATTTACCAAAGTTAAATCATTTTAATCCCAATTACCCGACATGGTAAACATACAAAGTTAGCTATTGAAAATGGCCCAGCTATTGAAAATGGCCCAGTCGAAATAGTGGATTTTCCCATTGCAAATGGTGATTTTCTATAGCTATGTTAGTTTACCAGAGGGTATTAGCCTAATGATATATATATAATTAATGATTACAGTATCCCAATGATACCCCTATACAATCATATTTTGGCTGGTATCCCAGAAAGTAAAATGATTATACATTTGAGCAGCGGCTGCTAAAGTCGCGTACCGTCGTCCCTCTATACTGGTTGGTTGAGAACGGGATACATGGATCGTCAATGGATCCACAATACATTGGACGGAGTTGGTCGGTATAATCATTCTAGAATCATCAACCAACAGGGGTTTTGAACACTGCTCTTAAATGGTGATTCAACCAACAACAATAAGGGTTTAACATGGTTTAACCATCAAAAATGCTGATCTAAGCAACAGGAAAGGTGATTTATATAATCATCAAACATGGTGATTGAAAAGACATCGACCACGGTGGCTTAACCAAGAATTTAGGGGTTGTAACATTCCCTGGTGAATGAGGCACTCGGGTAGTCTAAGCTGGAAATGGCAAGCCCTCATTTTCTTTTGAAGAATAGCGTGCACTGGACATATGTGATTCAGACATGATTTTTTTTGAAATCCAGTATCCAGTATCGCAGTGGAACCCGTCTTTGGTCGAAAAGAGTTGCTTTATATTCACATATATTCACCAATCCAACTGTAGATATATCAATATCATTCAATATCCGGCTTTTCAACCCAAGAGCCAGCCAAGTTCTAAACCAACTTGCCTATATATTTTGTTTCGGGACCAAATTTAAGCCATGGTTTTTAAACACCATCAACTCTGGTTTGCGGAGGACGTCCAATAAACCTGTTGTGTATGATTAAGAAGACTCCCTCATATTCCCCCTAACAGTGATCCTTCCCTTTAGAGTGATACTGTCATTCATGACTAGTGGACCCACACACGGCCTGTCACTTTTGTCATTTGATCCAACTTCCAAATAGATCATGCAGATCCAAATGTATCACCATCAAGATACGACTTAAACACTTTTTTTGACCTAGGATGTCAAGTCCTGTACCCAAACTCAACATTACTTTGTGGAGCCAACGAGCACAACATGTTTCCATCTTGGGGGATGGTCCCACACAAGGAAAAGACATGGTCGTGCCAGCCAAGCACCAGCCAATTTACGATAACTGGGTGGTGGTTTCAACCTACCCCTCTGAAAAAAATATATAGCTATGGTTATATAGCTATATACAATATATATATATATATATGTAATATATATATATATGGTTGGTGGTTTCAACCCCTCTGAAAAATATTAGTCAGTTGGGATTATGAAATTCCCAACGGACTGGAAATATAAAAGCAATGTTCCAAACCACCAACCAGATTTAAATCATTCAACAGTCGCTTACAGTCACTAGTTCACCAAGCAATTACAGTCAGTGACTACCAAGTCTATTGTGGCGAACTACTGACTGTACATGGATCACCAAGAATCAAGAGATTCAGCAGAATGGCAGCAAACAGACATGTGGATAAACAACAACAAAAACCATCATATTCACCAACTACGACGGCCAATGATGGGCACACACACAGGCAACAAATCAAAAAGAGCGTCACAGCGATTGATTTTCCAGTCACTGGACCATCAAACAGCGGATCAGCCCCATCCACTGGTTGATCATGATTTTCCCATGACAGTTGCATAAAATTTGGGGTATCCCATGTTCAGGTGTCGCACCAATATATCATACAATGTGAGGCCCCCCAGTTATAAGTTGGTTTATAAGCCCCAGTAACTATAGTTATAAATACCATAAACCATAGTTATTGGTTAATGTTGCTTATCCTATATCTCCAATGATATCGCAACTTGTGTTGGTCAAATCGCCCTTTTTTTGATGGTCAAATCTCACCCGTTGTTGCTGAAATCTCGACTTTTGTTGGTTAAATCTCAACTGTTCTTGATGAAATTCTGAGTTTTCTCGGTGAAATCCCAATTTTTTGTCCAAAATCCCATCTTTTCAGGTACCACAGCAATATCTCCGTTGTGTTTTCGCCTTCAGCGCAGGTGAGGTGGCCGCCACCCGTGCATCCACAGGACGAGGGCACAAGGGCCAGCTGCTGGTGGCCACATCAGGGCTGAGATTACCTGCAGATTTTCAGGATCTCTGGGAACATTGGAAACATCCTGAAGGATTTATATATCCCAAATATTTCCCAAATATTCTACCAATATTACCATTCCAATTTCCCGGATTACCTTAAGAGGAAACATATATTCATCTGCCACATATCTTTGATGTGTTGATGAACAAATTAGCCTTCAACACTAAGGCCATCCCCACTATGTCCAGGAGTATCTGGAGGTTTCCTGAAATGGGGGTACCTCCAAATCACATTGGGGGGTAGCTATTGGGATAAGTGGATCGTTATTAAGAGGACACATATCCATCCGGTAGTTTAACATAGCTAACATAGCCAAATTAGAGTTGATTTACTGGTTAAAATGGTGATTTAAGAGAAAGCTATGGGACAACATATTGGGATAACTATTAAACTTTTACTTACTGGTGCTTACGGAATATGGAAATTACCTATAATGACTCTTAATAATCATCCCATTCCCTCATTCCCTATTCAGATATGTTAAGAGGAAACTACTGGAACAGATATTGGAGGAACCTTATTTCAAAATATTTTCAGAGATCAGGTTTGAGAATTTGAGGCAATGAGAAAATACATCTGGAATTTAACATCTGGATATGATGATAAACTATATATATATATATATCGATTCATCTAGAGAACACACATCTGGATTTAAGAGATTTTACCGGAGAAAACTCTGGATTTTGAGCATAACACATCTGACATTTATGAATATGTTAGGAGGACACTGTATTAGAAAACTATTGGGATATCTATTGGAAAACTTTGGATACATGGATATTTACAGTAAGAACAACATCTTGGGATATGAATGGATATGATACATATACAACATGAAAAAAAATCAATGCGTTTTACCACAAAAAAAAACAAAAACTGGGGAGTTGTTTCGGAACATGGTCCGACGTCAAGACACTCTGATTTCCAAGCGTGATCGGCAATCGGTCGTCGCGGCCCCGCGGGGGGCTGGCACTTCGTGTTCGAGGTGACTTGCTGCCCGCTGGAGACGGCGGAGCTTGGATGTTCTCCTGAGGTCTGGCAGAATCTGCTAGGAATGCCCCAAACAACCCCTGGAAATGTTCATGACATATATATATAATAGCTATTCAAATCTCAAAGGATCTCAAAGGATCTCAAAGGTACTCTTGGCCTCGAACTTGCTAGGAATCTGGGATGGGTAGAGTTTTTTCCAGTCGGATAGCCCAACCAGTTGCAGGATCATGGTCCTAGTGGTTACGCATGATCCCTCCAAGTGCCACCAGTCAAAGGTGACACAGATCTGAGCAAGAATGTTTGAATGATCCATATAAGAATGATCCTTGTGAATGGCTCAAGAAAACAAATATTATTGGATATCCCAGAGTAAACTAACATAGATTCTGAAAAACCTATGGTTTCCTGAGGAACATGATATACCAATGGTGTTTTTTTTTCACTTTTTTCCACATCTATGGTAGTTTACCCTAGGGTACTATTGAAGGTCACCTTTGCCGTTCAAACCGGTTGGTGGTTGGACCAAGAACCCACAGAACAGCAAAGGAACAGGGACAACCAAGAATCAATGATTTCAAACCCTGGACAGTTCGAAAAACAGCCGACTTCTGGCTACAAGTATATATGGTGATTCATTTTATATTGTATGATATAATATATATATACACGTATATTGTACATGAATATATTGTGACTCATTCTATATGGTAAACTTGTTTTTATATTGGGATGCAAAAAAATAAAAAAGGATCAATGTTTTCATAGTTTTGACAGCATCCCGTAGCCGAATCCAAGCTTCAGTTGCTAACACAGTCTGGTCCACTTCAAGTGGATTCAGGCCCTGAACATATAGGCTATGATTACCTCGAGATTACTGTACCCAAAATAAGATACTTAGTGACTTAGTGTAGTCATGTCATATTCCACTCACCTTGTCATATCTTGTCATTCCACGCTTATAACATGTGTTATTCCATGTTATTCCCAGCTTTAAAAAACCCATGTTGTCATTCCACTTGCGGCCCCCACACCGAGTTTCGATACCGTCAAGGCTCCTCAGTGAAAAATGGGAGCTGACCATGGGTTGCTCATTGGTTTTGATCCATTGCCAATCTTAGATACCCTGCAAAAATTAAATTCTTTGCTGGTTAGTAGATATTCCTATTAATACCAAAAGACTAAAGGATTAAAGTATCCATGTAAGATTGACCTAGGATCATGGAAATTGACCAACCAGTTGGCAAAGTGCATCTATATTTGTGACACATGGTGACACAGCTTTTTGGGCGAATATCGTACAAGTATGGCTTAGAGTTAGTGTACCTCTCGACACAAGTCATTTCAGTCAAACATTGTACCCTCTGGTAAACTAACATAGCTATTGAGAATGGCCATTTATAGTGGATTTACCCATTAAAAATGGTGATTTTCCATACCAGAGGGTATATGAATGAAACTTCTGGGGATGTGTATCTTGGAGCCCTTTCAGCTTCTGACATCCATGGTGAAGCGGTCAACCGTCCCATTCACCATCAGCTGTGTCGCTGAAATCACATTTTCACGAACCATAAATTTGCCAGTCGGCTACATCACCCATTCGATTCGCAGGTGAATCATCATTTTCCCTGTGTTTTGTAACACTTATTTGCAAGTATTCAGCCATCCTAGCTGGTTCCCATTAAACACTGCTTACCATCCTACGTCATAACTGAGCCATGAACAAAATACCCCGTGTTTTCCCATGAAATACTAGTTGGTTGATAGGTTTCCCATAGCCTATGGGTCTATGGGGCCCATCAGAATCCCCAGCTAGATCCAGCTAGCTGCTAATCCCCTCTAGCAATCAATTCAGCTTCCAGGTATTTTGAAAAAGGCTCAGTTAAGCTTGTCCCTTACACAAAAAACTGGATTATCGGATTGGTTATAATAACTGGTTATAACTGATTATAACTGATCATAGTATATATATATAGATTTACGACTGTCCCATTTTAATAAGATGTTATAATCACTTATTATGGTTAGACAGTCTTCTGTAATCAGTTATAAAGCATTTTATAACATCATCCCATTTATAACATCATGGCTAGAGGATTATGTTAGTAGATTTATTACTGTCCCATTTATAGTAGATTTATAACTGATTATAACTGGCTATAAGATGTTATAAACCCATATAAAGCCATGTTTCCTCGGCTGCCGAGTCTCTGCTTCCTGAGCATCGTGGCCTTATTCTTCCGCACCTCCATCACGGGTCGCTTGCGACGGATGTCCATGGGGGCACTGTAGACCACCTGAGCTGATGAATGTCGAAGATTTTCGTGGTGAAAAATCATTGTCAATATGTATCATGCATATATGTATATATAATATGTGTATGTAATTGTATATATATATAATATTAGATATATAGTTGATATATAATACTTAACCATGATTATATGGAGGCTTAATGGGCTTTCATGGGCTCTATCGGAGTTTAATTATAGCGTTTAATTTGTTTGCAACTGTTTAACGATGGGGTTTTCAATGATTTTCGTGGAGTTTCACGGGATTTTCCATGGCAACGGGTTTGTTTCAGGGGTGCTACAGTAGCTTCCCCAAGCTACACATGGGATCCAGGGAAATGGTAGACTTACTATGTCGGATTATGAACCACTTACCCTCTGGTTATTTAACAGTTTGCCGTGGAAAATCACCATTTGTTATAGGTAAACCATCTATTTCTATGGACCATTTTCCATGGCTATGTTATATAGTCATAACCAGAGGGTACTTGCTGGGGTGATACTCCACTGGTTGGTGGTTGCTGCTAACCCCTCTGAAAAATGATGGAGTTCGTCAGTCGGGATGATGAAATTCCCAATATGATGGGAACAATAATAAAACATGTTCCAAACCACCAACCAGTCCAAGTGATTGGAGGAAATCAAAGTAGATAATCTGAACAGCAGTATTTTTTCGCGCTCCCTTGGCAACTCTTGTGAGCTAAAGGGAGATCAGCAAAAAATCTGTAGTGAGATGCATAAGCACCAATAGATGTTTCTATCATTCTATAAGCTACCTCTTCATACCATGGGCTGCCTGGGCTGAGAGATTCCCGTTTTCGGGCCCCGTTAAAGCGCAGAAGGGATCGGTTCACTGGGCGTGGGATAGTTCTGAATCTTCATTCATCCTCCCCATTCATACAGAAAAACACTGGGTTCATATGGGTTCTGATTCATCACATTTATATGCATGTTGCTTATAAAAACTAGGATGAACTACTGTGAACTCCCATTATTTTGATGCTTCACTCAACTCCCCACATTTGTGTTTGGTTGGACATGGCACCTAAAGTCGCCTAAAGTCTTCTGGTTCATCATCACTTTCCCGATTCAAAATTGCAAATCAGGGTCAACCCACCATTTTTGGACAAACAAACATCATAGTGTCGGTTACACCCTCGCGGTATTCCCATCAAATGCTTCGTTGTTTTATATTTTGTTTATAGTTTATACCGCTGTTTTCGATGGTTCAACCGAATTTTTGTCGGTGAAAACCCCATCTCCCCTTTCGTTCACCCCGATTGCTTTCATCCGTGGCACATGGTACGCGGTGTACATCCGCTTCCCCGATTGCATGCGCCAAACACCGAAGGAGCGCTCGTCATCGCCTTGCTGCTCTCGGTCATTTGAAAAAAAAAAACACTCCAAGTAGCCATAAAAAATCGTGTGTTTTAGCCAATAATTTTAAACTTTAAACCATTTTTTGGTGGTATTTGGAGGGTCCTATAGGTGTATATGCATTTTATGTGTGTATATATATTTATATATGAGATAGTTCATTAAGCATGATAATTCTTCCTGCGACTGTGATATATTATATTGTCATTCACACTATTTTTTGTATATATGTATCTGGGTAAATTATATCAAGGCAATTTTGTGATAGTTAGCCCTACTAACCATTATTTCACATTCCAGTGAGGTCGCAGGGAGGTCCTTATAATTTATCCATATACATATATATATATATGATATATATATATATATATATGATATATTTAACAGGGATATAATGGGTAAAACAGATTGACCATGGTGGCGATGTCATTATCAACTTGATATGATACTTGGGTATGTTTGAAAATGTTGTATATCCCAAAATCACAAGTTTCATAGTGAAAATGATGATCAACCATCAAAAAATTGGGGTACTCAAATATCAGACAATCACGTATATGGTCATGGGCCAACAAAACATGGATTTCATAGTGATTGAATGATGATTTAGTGGTGATATTTGGGGAAACCCCGGAAATCCAACACTAATGGTGATTTAATGCGATATCTTGGGGATAATCATTGGAATCTATTGCGATATGATATAAGGCGATATTAATATCTATATATATATAACATTATATATATATATGTGCATTCATATATATATGTACATTAATATCTAGCATGTTCAACCATGTTCACGTTCATTACATGAAATGAGGTATGCTCATCTCATCACGGAAATGCGAGAAATCCGATAGGTCCAGGAACCGTCCATCAAATCTGGCACAGCCGCCACGATAAACAAAGCGAACCTCAGTGCTTTCGCTGGATCACGTACGCCCCACGTGTCTTGGGAAAACGAAGGAAGATGAAGGAAGATGAAGGAAGATGATGGAAGATGATGGAAGATGATGGAAGATGATGGAAGATGATGGAAGATGATGGAAGATGATGGAAGATGATGGAAGATGATGGAAGATGATGGAAGACGATGGAAGATGATGGAAGACGATGGAAGATGAGGGAAGATGCTACCCTGGATACCCGTAAATACCTGTCAACCAGTAAAATCTAGTAAATAGACATGGACAATCCAGCATTTTTTAAGGATCGTTTCTTGGAAATCATGGGTTGTCCATATGATGTGAATTTGCCCCGGGGTACACGATTGTACTATATTCTTTTTCCTCAAGTACTGAGAATTCCTGCAAAAAAATCTACGTCTTCAGAACTTGGTGATTTACTGGCGGAAAACAATCCGGGTTTACCTGGGGTATCTGTCCATTGTTTATTCGTGGGAACCAACTGAAAACAATCAAGACTCCCATATATCCCAGTCATCAACTGGGTTGCAAATGCCCCACTCACCATAAGGCATGCTAAGGCGGCATGCTAAGGCGGCATAAGGCGGCTATCTTCTACTTCAATGAGGTGAAAGAACCAGCTGAAAACTGGCAGCAAAGCACAGCATCAACCCAAGTAGCTTTCAGCAGCCGTTGGGAGAATTGGATAGAATTGGCGGGTAATATGTAGCTTCTCAGATACATGATGTTTATATATTTTGATGACATACTTCATATTTACTCCCAATTTGATTGTCATATGAATTCTCCTATGTTGATATCTCTATATACATATTATCTTCTATGCCTTTCTGAAATCGACGCCCAACCAGGAGACAAGCGATCGCCATCTTGATTCGCCTCAGGTCCTGGACAGCCAGAAATCCCCCAAAAAATCCTCTGGAGTGGGCGGAGATGAGGACAATGTCTTTGGCACCACAGCAAGTAGCCTCTGGTAAACATACCAAGTTAGCTATCCAAAACATTGCCAATCAGCCAGATACCCTGCAAAAAATTAAATTCTTTGCTGGTGAACGTAGATATTCCCATTCATACCAAAAGACTAAAGGATTAAAGTATCCATGTAAGATTGACCTAGAAAATGGCCCAGCCGAAATAGTGGATTTACCCATTGATAGCATGGTGGATCTTTCCATAGTTTGTAGTTGATTTACCTATTAAAAATGGTGATTTCCCATATATAATGGGAAAAAAAAGATGGTTGAAACCACCAACCAGTGCATGGGGATTTGAGGACTGAGTCCTGGTCCCTTGGCCGCATAGGAGTGTGCCTTCTCGGCTATGCCTGGCACGGTCCCGTGGGCAAAAACGAAGTCCTGACACACTGACAATGACGTGGTTGCTTCGAAATGAATCCATCATATCGAAATCAATCATATGATATGATATTGATATAGTCTATAGACATGTCTATAGACATGTACTGGTTGGTGGTTGACCTACCCCTCTGAAAAATGATGGAGTTCGTCAGTTGGGATGATGAAATTCCCATATATATATATATATTATGGAAAATAAGTCCAATTTCACTATATAGTCTATAGGTGATATACCTATAGTTAATGGGATTATCACCAATTTATAACTGGAAAAATAAATGTTCCAAACCACCAACCAGCCAGCCGTATTTTTGTGACACAAGCCAGTCCCAGGCCCGGCGCCTCCCAGCCAAGTTCCCTTGGTCAAGTGCCCGCAGCCAGGGTCCAAGCCGTTCTCCAAGATCAGTGGCGCATAGTCCTGCCACTGAACGCTGGGAAGAGATACGCGAACGTGAAAAGCGAACGTGAAATACCAGGAAAACATAGGAAAACATAGGAAAACTGTGGAACATAGGAAAACACTGTGAAAAATACCAGGAAAACACAGGAAAACTCTGTGAAAGCAACTGAAATACAATTTAATCATTATACCATTCAAAAGATGAAATTTCCAGGTTGTACAAGTCGTGCCGAAATGGCTCGACAAACGCCCAGGCTTTGTGGGGGTCTTGATGGATTCGACCTCCTGAGGTATCACTGCCCAGCAGATTTCGTTAAGTTGGCGTTCCGAATGTGCCGTATGCCTTACAAATAATGACATAATTAATTTACATATGTAATATATTACATATGTAATATATATATATATAATATAATATATAATAGTATATACTTAATCAATTCGACACTTAAATATCACATGATTTTGAGCCCTCTCCATGATTCAGCAAGCAATCCCCCAAACATTTGCCGACAGGGATTGCATCCATCCAGAGCCACCCCGGCCGTTCCGGTTCCGCGGTCCCAGCGTGTTCCATGCATCAGCATGAACTGCTTGAATGTCTTTCGCTCAGTCTTCTGCTTCGCAATGGATTCCTCCATTTCAATGGGCTGCTTTTTGGACATGTGCAAAGAGAATATCTATGAATTGGTATGATGTACCCTGGGCTATACAGAAAGATGGGGATTTGAGCGTGGAAAAGCCCATGCTTTGCCTAGGAAAATGATCCAGAAATCATGGGTCCCCCGGATCGGAGTCTCCTGTTCCTCTGCCACAAATCGACGGAGTAGGCTCGGTTGCAGCACCCGTTTCATCCTTGGAAACATCAACAAAAAACCATTTCGGTCACCTTTTCAAAACGCGACTTGGAAAGAACAGTTTTCTATGAACTTGCGAGACTAGAGAAGATAGTTCCGGGAGAACTATAGTGAAGGGATCATAGCAACCTTAGCAGCAAAGAACCACCCCAGAGTGTGATGTTTTGCCCTTGGGGCAGCATTATCTTCTCGTTAGGCATATGGCAGCCACTTCCCGAGTTACCATAGATCTGCAGCGAGGTTCTCAACAATTTTCACCCTCTCTGCAGGCATGGTCTCGAAAAAGATCTTTTCAATGCACTGCGTTTCATTCCTCGGAAGGAGCAGGAAAAACAAAACAAACCACACGCAATATGTAAGTCAGATGGCAAGTGTGCGCGTATATATATATATATTATACGCATATAATACAGTATCTATGTCTAGTGGCGCATACGAAATCAAACAAGTCGAATCCACCAAGAATGGCTACCTTTCTCAATGAGCTTCCCATTTTCAGACAGAGCGGTGGGGAAGTTCTGGTGAATACACAGGAGTTGGTTTGGTGTGCCATTTATAAAATCATCATCGCTATGTAACATGCACCTACAAAATGGCGCCCTATAGTAAAAAAAAAGTTCATAAGCAGTTAAGTTGGAATGTTTGCATACATATATAGTAACCCCCAAAATAGTAGGAATTTACTTTCAACTTCTATCTTTGTCTATATAATCTATATACTTACCATCCATAAACCAACATCCATCACTGGGGCTCCCTCCGTTGTGCCCAGTGGGTGGCGCTTGGATGGGCTCGTTAGAGCCACGCGTCGACTTCCAAATCTCCAGCAATTCACCCAGTTGCTGCTTGGCCACGCTGATGCCTACAGTGGGCACGGCACGGTTAAGGGCACGGGGGGTAGGGCCAGGGGACCCTTAAGGGGACCCTTAAGGGACAGGAGGTTCAAATGATCTTTGGGGCCAGGGGTATCCAAAATTTAGACCAATACCATTCAATGTAATCTGGGTAAACCAATAATAAATCATAAACCACCCATGACTGGGAATGGGAACCATACCACCTATAAAAATGGTGATGGCTGGGGGATGGTGCAGATGGCATTGTTTTACCCACATTATACCAATGTATAGAAATGTGTTCAAAACAGGGATGCATTCAACCATTTCGATATGGAAAATGCAAAGGTGACTATCCAGACTCAGACCTTTGATCATCACCGCCTCCATGGGGAGTGAGGAAATGCTTTTGAACCCATGCAATTTTTGGGGCAAAACAAAGTAAAGAAAAATATGTGGTTCTGACAGCTTAGATACCCGATATCAACAATATCTGGAATAATCAAAGTTCATTTGATTGCATACTTGAACATCTTGTATCGATCATGTTAAATAAACTTAAATATGAGTAGCCTTTTGCCGGGGGGAGACCATACACAAATAAATGTAAGATACATGTTTCAAGGTCTTTTTGAGAGGGGGCCTTGAAAAAATATGCTTACATGTTGAAGGTAGTTTTCAAATACCCGCCCAACAAAAACGACAGGACCAAGGGGACGTTCAGCCACCAAGTATTACACGTTACAAGTATGGTCCCACCTGAAACAGGGGCGACAGGGGTGTGATGTGGCACCTCGCGCAGTTGGATCCGGAGAAGGAGTACGGCTGATGTCATCCTGGATGCCGATTTGTTATGATTTGTCGGGTTCATCATCACAAATATAGGGATTGATTGTAAGACATCTTTGACACCAGTGATCACCAGTGGTGTTTCAATCCCGAAAAACAAGGTCGACAACCTGTCATCCAAGGATTGATGGAACAATTTATGGGCGAGAAAGCTGTTGGACCTTTTGAGATGGGATCATCGTTCTGAAGTAACAAACGGACCAGTCATGGGGTCGTAAGTCATGGGGGATCCCCAAGTCACCATTGGATCCCCATTGGTTTGAATACTAAGTCATGGTCATCCATGACGACTGGATTATTTGGGGGTACCCCCATGACTCAGGAAACCTCCATGTTAAAACATAGACGCTACAAGTCCAAGGACCGTTTGTGAGGGGGAGTCTTGGATATCACCAAACATAAGCATAATTCAGGGAAACCCTCGGACACCTGCCACTACAAGTGCTACTCACATGGGGTCTGGAAATGGGGTTCCCCAGTTCCTTGCAACTGTAGTAGGTCCATATCCAGGTGTCCATCGCCAGGTACCAAAACCCTCAAGGCCAAGCATCTGCTGAGGAGGGATCCTCACTCATGGCCCGGCTTCCGGGCGAACAGGGGGACCCGGTGCCATTGGGAGAGGAATCTGCACCCACCACCCGAACCTGATAAGCCTGGCACCGCGCGGAGTCAAGCGAAACCCCTGGTTCTCACCAAGAATTCAGTGGATCAACCCACTTTTCACCAAGGAAATATGCAAATAGACATATAAAAAAAAAATATATATATATAGATAGATAGATAGATGGATGGATAGATAGGTAGATAGAGAGTAAGGGACTACATAAGTGGCATGCCAGGAGTTGCGGTTAAGACAAATCCCGCCCAAAAAGTCCCGCCTTCAATGCTGGAGATGTGCAGGCTCCAAGTGGCCAACTTGCCATACCTCTAAGGATTGGCGCCATTTCGACGGGATTGGTCCAGGAATTCTCTGCGGAGGGATTGGAATGAAAACAAATAAATAAATAACTATTATTGTGTATATATATATTATGATATACATATAAATATATTATTATCATTATTATTAAATTAATTATTATTTTATTATTCTATTATTATTACTATTATTACTATTATTATTATTAATATTATATGTATATATATATATATGTATTATATATATACACGTATAATATAATATACTGTATGTGAAAGGTCCAGTTGTCATGTGATCTCATGCATTCCATTCGCCTCCGTCCGAACTGACCGCTACATATCTCCACCAACAGCGGTGGGAGGGAGCGGACACAAATGCGTCAAGGACAAAACAGGCAGGGCT
>Ga0126342_10001542_pt1 | contig 32839 bp, 35 predicted proteins | sample Cyp1metagenome_FD_92528 | JGI IMG/M metagenome (GOLD analysis project Ga0126342, IMG submission 92528) | Coral microbial communities from Lord Howe Island, Old Settlement Bay, Australia - Cyphastrea 1 metagenome | ecosystem: Host-associated > Invertebrates > Cnidaria > Coral ...
ACCTTCAAAAACTCTATAACATTTGCACGTTTGGACTACTGCACATGTGGGCCGTTTTGACCTTTCCCCGCCGCTCCGCCCTGAAAAGGGGGTCGGCGGCACCAGGGCGTTAGCCCATTTATAATACGGAAATGGTGGAAAATTGGTGTTTGTAGGTGTTTACAGAAAGCGGCTCCACAGGCCGACAACTGCCAACCTACTGTAAGGTATCCTCAGTAAAACTGCGCCTTGAATGACCAGGTGGTCCACTGTAGAAAAACTTCATTGGGGTTCAACCATCCAAAGTGAAAATATCCCACAACTATCAGATTGATCCAGCCTTATTCCCTCTAGCAGTGACTCTGCAGGGATGCTGTGTGTCATCGCAGCCTTTCAAATCTTTCAATGTCCAGACAGAGGGAACAGTGTCAATTGCAGTACTAATTGCAGTTTGATTGCAAAGGCAAACATCTACTCCCGTCTAAGTAGTTGTCGGGTCCATCTGACAAGCCAGGCGCTCCAGTCAAGAAAGTCAAATGTTGAGAAACTGCAATTCGTCCTAAAAGTGCAAACTGATCGAGTCGAACGGCTCTACATGATTAAAAGATCATTGGCATGTCGAAAGTAGAGAATGAAATAGGTATGGTCAGATAGTTGGCTCTCGTCCTGATAATCTCGAGCCCCGCAGTTTCAAAGCATAGCAGCAACGGATGTGGCCTTTATCCGGAGACTGGAGCCTGTCGAACGTATGACCTGCGTCAAACATCATCAACCCATGACTTGTCAGTGCACAAGCCTTGTGCTCTGCCCCTTTGCGTAGATTCAGAGTCTAAAACCACGCAAAAAACAAATCACTCCATTCAACTGCGATATGCACACATGCCCGCTCCAGTGCCAAATGTGCCAAGCCTCCTCCGCGAACAATCGGCACACTTCTGATAGATGCACGCGCCCGGAGACAAACTGCAACACAAATTGCCAGCAATCCTCCAACGGCTCCGACAGGGAAGACTTGATATATTTTTTGAACTGGAAAGTGAAACGAAGCATAAGAAATCAAACCATACCAAACGTATAAACGCGGATTGTTGTGTTCTGTGAAGCAGCGTCACAATAAAAAGTGCACTTGACACTTGATGTGTTGGTAGTATACTGAAGAAGACCAAGATCGGATAAAGGATGACCGTGGATGACCCAAATGAAAAAGTCTGACACAAGGACCAGTCCCACATAGTCCCACTATGGCACACGGGGAAAGTCCTGGCGGAGTTCTACCTTTGGCGAAGACAAAGCTTCTGGAGCCTGCCAAAGGAGGAGTCGAAATGTCTGCTTCGTGTGCTTTGTTCGCATTCTGTGTATTTTGATCATTCTTTTACGCAATCCTCAAACTTGGGTCATGGACAAGAGAGTTCTCCTGTCGAAGTCTGTAAATCATTTCATAACAACCATCCATCAACAAAGCGAACCGAATCAATACATCAATACAAGGTTCATCAAGGCTCCTGTAAGACTTTCGGCGACATGCTGTGCCTTTTGTGTATCATTTTGGACCACCTTCAGCTGTGTGGGCTCCTTGCGACACTGCTAACCTGGGGGGGTGCGATCAGTTGCTTTGCAACTCCATCATGACAGGTATGAACTTGATTACACATGGTGACCAATTCCTGTATGTACTCCATTCATGCACAATTGGGGTTGCACCTGCAGGAACAAAATGGAATGTCCTCTAAGACAGGACTGTCGGTACAAATATATGTTTGAAATTACTCTGAGGCAGCTTCAAGAATAAAATTGCAGCTAGATCGCGTGTCAGTAGCCTACTTTGAAACCGCAAACACTAAGGCTTTGCTGGAAGGATTGGAAGGGTCCTTCGTTCGCGCCAGCTTTCGTGGGGTTGCCACTGGTCGTGCCGACAAAATCTTCAGAATTTCCTGCAATTGCCCAGCTTGTGCATCTGTGAGCATTAGCTGCATGTTCTCCTTGTTCTCCTTTGTCCTGATCAGCAGCCTGTCCAAAGCACAGAGTCCAAAGCAGCACAGGGCGAAGCAGACTAAGCGAAGCCAACAAGTGCATTGAATCTAGCAAACAAATCTGTAACAAGGTATCGTAAGAATCGGTTGAACATTAAAACCATACAGAAACATAAAAGTACAGCTATAAAACTACATCTTGGCCCACCTACAGTAATCAGTAATCTAGATTTAATTATATATTTGATATTATTTTGAAGCGAGCATTTGTAGTGGGGTGTTCTTGTCATCTTTGCCTTTAATTTCCCCCCGGCTTCGCTATGTTAGGGATTTTCTCCAACAAACAAATCAAACAACTGGATATGCACAAACCAGAATGCAACAAATTACAATAAATCAAACCACAATGGAAACCGAACCTGTAAGTCAAAGTAAAAAAAACAGGCAAGGTCGCTGTTGGGTCATGTCCGGGACCCTCTCAAGTAAATCATATCAAAACTCTGGGATGGTTGCTATCTTTTTTGCCTTTGGGTATGCGGTCTGTAGCACGTTCAGGCACGACTCCAGCAAAAGCGCTTAGTGTAGAAGGCAAAATGAATGCAAGCCAACACTAACACACACATACACACGGAACAGCTGAACACAAAATGGGAACCAAATGAAATATCAATAAAACATAATAAAACACGTTTTGCTGCGTGTGGCTCACAAGCTCTAAACCATTCTAAACCTAAACATGGGATCCGCGCGTGTTCACTCCGCAACTTTCCTGGTTCTCCTCGCCTTCCCTCTGAGATCTTCGTGGTCATGGCGCTGTGGAAAGTGCGATTGGTCAATCGGATCGTGCGCATGAAGCCCAGGACTTGCACCACAACGCCGGTGGAGAGCCGCACTGCACGCAGCCCAAACTCTTTGCTGCGCTTGTCCCTTGGCAGGGGCTTGCCTCAAAGTCGCATCATGTCACATCATGTCACTTCCAATTCTCATTCAAATTGTGTCATTTGTGTCATCTGCAGAAATCAAAAAAACTGGGGCAGGTGAGGCACCATCAACCTGAACTGCAACTGAGCAGTGGCAGCGCAAGACTTCCTCTACGGCGGCCATTGCCGGCTTTGAGAAGCTCTGCCCAAGCACTCTGACTGCATAGAAAGACCCTTTGGTACAGCAAAAACATACTATAGCAGACTTATTCATACTTATTTCACATTTATGATTTGGATAAGTGTCTTTCTTCCCATCTGCCGCATTCTTTCCAGCAACTCAATGCTTTCGGTTGTCATGGTCCATGGCTTGAAGTTGGCTAAAGTTTGAATCCAAAGACTGTGCAATGCAGTGAGGCTAAATGCACAGTAAATGCACTAGTTTTGCTCTATCGAAAGCCCCTAAGCTCCAACGAGCACTCCTAGAAGCAACTATGTCTGTAACTCTACCTGGCAACCAGTGACCTCGATGCACAATTGTCATCCACAAAATCAAGCAATCTTTGATCCATGATGGAGAAGAAGCCAATCTTCGATGCAGTTTCCAGGCCTTCTTGGCCCTGTGGCAAGACACCCCTCAAGGTGACAGTGATCTCTTGGTCGTGCCTCAAAGCGGCGTGGCGTCGTAAGCCACCGAAAGCTTCCTGAAATCTGCTCTCTAGATCTCTCTAGTGTTGAAAATCTCGCAATCTACTTTCAGTATTGCTACAAAACATCACAACAGAAGAACCTCGGATTTCACAATGCGATGTGTGATCCATCCAGGGCAGAACAGTCCATGGCTCTGATATACCCTGATGCTCGCACCTAGACACGCGTAGCTCAGGGGTGTCTGCTTCCTGACCAGCTGCTGGTACTTCATGCTCACAAACAAGTTCCTTGGAAATCGTCGATAGAGAGCAATTCTGAAAAATTATCGTTGTCAGTCAGGATCCACTAGAGTATGAACTTAGTATTCTATAGTGTTTGGCTCCGCACCAAGGAACTTGCAGCACATCGAAACTCAAGTTTTGACATGTTTGATCTGAATCTGTCTGCTGCCTGTGCCAAACCCTCAGCCGAGGAACAAATCCTGTTCTCATGCAAAGGTGTCGTGGCAAAGGCGGCGTGTGGTCGAAAATCCAAGCGCAGTCAAACATCGGCCTCGAGTCTCAAAAATCTCAAAACGTCTTATCCAACTCACACTGGGAAGATCTGGGAAGATCTGGGAAGATCTGGGAAGATCTGGGAAGTATAGAGTTCCACCGAAACTCCGCCTAGTGATCCTAGTGTTAGCTGAGTGTTACAGTATCTTTGCAATTCTTTGCGCTACTATTTTACCCGGGGATTTCAAGGTTCTGCCTGGACCATGTCTTGTGGAGAGCCTAGTCTTCCTTTGGTCCAGTTCCGTCAAAGGTTATCATACATTCTACACATTCGCACCTTTGATATCCTTTAATCGTGGCTCGACTGAGAATCATCAGAAATATTTGCCATGCAAGACACATTTGTTTGCTGTACAATGTCTTGTGCAAATGGATTGTGCAACTTGCTCCTTACCCTGCAGAATGTGCTCTTGCAAGGAGAATTAGTTTGCCCAGTCTTCTTCTCTGTGTCATTGAAACTTTAAGCAAGCTCTACAGCATTCTACAGTCACATTTCAGCATGAAAAAGAAGTGCTATCTGACAAGACTTCTGCCAGTATCCATCATTGCCACCCCTTGAGCTTCGACATCATTGGTCAACAATAACATACAAGACTTTCCCAGTGCAACAAAGACCGAGATTGTAGCCCCGGAGGAAGTCCGCACCAGCTGCGAATCCTTGGTGTGACAGAATCTGTTGAGAGACGCCCACAGCGACCTCTGAATAACACAAGAAACTCATCGCAGGCAATGCTCAGCTCTGTTTTGTCGAGCGAATGCGGAAGCTGCTTGGAAATCAATGATCCATGAAGTTGTGAAACATGGCTTCGTTCTGATGTGAGACTGTCGAATTGGAACGAGTCTGCTTCTGCAACAAGCTCTGTGTCGCACATTGCACATTCCATCGCAGCATGCTTGGCCGTATCAATATGAATTTCATAATATTGGAAATCAGACATCACCCTCTGCAACATTCTGCTGGGCGGTGAGACGTGGAAAGCAACTCAAGACATAATACAGTCGTCTTTCACACGGCCATGTGTGGGTGCCAGGGACTGCAAATGCTTGTACTTTGTCTTCTCCGGATGCAGAGCACCCCAAATATCTTCTCTGATGTTGTAATTGGGGTTGGCGTCCACGAAGAGCAACGAGGAATTCTGCTCTGGTTTGTAGCATGCCAATCTCACTGTTTCCTTGTCTTTCTCCGTCAGATTTGTCATTGGAACGTAAACTGGTGGATCTGGGCACCACGTCATGTCCGGCGGACCTGTAATCTCATTTGCATCCTTGCAAACAACAGGCCTAATCATTGACTGCCCCTTTCCGACGTCATCCTTCACGTACATGCGCAGCATCTCAAGATTGAGCATTTGATCTGCAGGCGATTTAGCTGCAGGCAAGTACTTGGCCACGTCTCGCGCCTTACTCTCATGTTTGCTCACCAGCACATATTAGTGCGGCAAATTTCTGGACGATGAAAGTAAAATGTCAAAATGAAAGCCCGGCTTTCACATAGGGGTAAAAGAGACTTAAACAATAAAAAACCGTTGTCCAATCAAAGCTGGTTGCAATATTGGAGCTATGTTGATAGCCACGTGCAACTTGTGGTCCCAAGTCCTCGGACATCACCAAGGGATTTGGCCCCATGCTCTCGAAAAGTGCATCAAGGTTGTCCCACTCGCGCCAGCCATTGTTTACTCGCATGCCAGGAAAGTCATGCGGACTGTTTGAATCCTCTTTCTTGCATCGTTGAAGTAGTGCTCTATTCCTTGCCAAGTGGTAGATGAGGTTAAGCCCGGGTAAGGCAAAGAAAAGAACACCCTCAAGTCATCTGCGCTGTGAACCTTTGCAATACAGAAAAGGTATTGGTTGCCTGCGTGGAACCATTGGAACCAATATAAGCTTCAGGGCGTCTCTTGCATTGACCCCAAAATTCAACCCTATTGTCCTCACGCAGCAGCACAACCGGTCCCGCAATGACATGCCCACCTTTGCTTCTTCGTTGTCTGAATGCAAAAATTAGGTGCAATCAAAGTTTCTGTGCCTCCGCATTGATCACAGCTTGCTCAATAGCCTAGCAGGATCTGAAAGGAGCCAGGCTAGAAAGGCGCCAGAAATAAGCTGCCGATTTGGCTACCCTAGACTTGAAGGGAGTAGTCAAAGCAGTCAGTCGACTAGCTGGTCGCAGGGTCTTCTTTCCGAGCAAGTCTGTGATCCCACGTTACTTCTGACTATGGACTGCATTGCAGGGAGACCTCGCTGCTTGTTATGACTTAAGGGATCACCACTTGTATGTCGTTGCTGGATTTGCTATTGGAAAGTACACCATCTTTTTGAGAATAAAGAAAAAGAAAGGGGTATGAAGACGCATGCAAAGGGTTCTACATGATCTTTAGGTGTCCGAACAAGCACTGCAACATGACCCTCTGGTTCCTTTACTTGCAGCGTCTGCATATCTTTGTACAACTATAACTGACGCTGAGGTTTGTCATGCAAAATCCTGGTTCTACGTTGGACCATCTGGCGACAAAGACAGTGAAGGCTTCCTGACTCCTTCACAAGCTGAACTACAGTAGATGGACAAAATATTCAAACCCTGCAACACGCACTATGTTGAACCCCCGCACCCCAAAATCTCAATGTTTCAGCGCGTGCGTTACCAAAAGTGATGTTAGGGGTTTGATTTCACTTTCGTCCATTGGGGCTAGTGCACTTCAGGTTACATTGACATTGAACTTTGGGGGCGATGGGGTTGTAGCAGATAGAAGGGGTTTGAATATTTCGTCCATCTACGGTAGTACGCTGAGTTGCACAAATCCAGAGTGGCAAAATAATACCAACATGCCGAAAAACATCCAAGTCTTGTAGTCCAGATTCCCTGCATTGAAGTATCTTGTTCTGTCAGAAAAGTCCGACGCAATACAGGATAAGAAATAAACAAAAAAAGAGAGAATCGCAGACTTTTACCTTTTCCTTCACCAGAAATTAACGGTCCTTCTTACTGCATCCATATTGTGTCCGGTGAATGGGAGTCCTCCGGCGAAACTACCCGGTTTCTGTTTCTATCATAGAGTCCACGGGTGTGAAGAGCAATAATCAAGATGACTTTCAAGTGAATCAAATACAATGTATTGAAATGATAATCTATATTAAACTATGTGTATAATATCATTGAATACATCGCTATATCACCATCATGTTTACACGTTATACAGTTATACATAATCACATACATGTTATATTCCATGTTATATATATATATATCACTCCTGCATGACATCAAGATGTTTAACCCACCTCCTCCGCAGATCCAGGCGCGAAGTTTCCTGTGCGTCCTGAGACGCGGCGCTCCAGCTCCACAGGTGCTGTGATCTGCGGCAAGGCCACGCGGCCGGACTTCATGGTGCCATCAGCAACCTGGGTTGGAATGGAACAGAAAAACTACAAACGAAGAATATCACAGTATCTTGACCTGACATTGCCATGTTGGATGAGAATTCTATCATGGTGATATGTGCAGAATGAAACATTCGGATATTCGGGTCTATGTCTGCAATTCCATGAATTCAACCTGCATGAATGTCCGGAAGAGGAAGGGGAGGGAGAGGGAGAGAGAGAGAGAGAGCGAGAGCGAGAGCGAGAGCGAGAGCGAGAGGGAGGGAGGGAGGGAGGGAGGGAGGGAGGGAGAAAAACATCAAGCGATTACCTATGCATGTTACATTCCGATTTGGAGTTGGACTGTTGACTGTTCACTGAGGAGTTCTTGGAGAATGCCTGCAGTCAGGCCTCATTGAACCAACGCGGATCCTGCAGGATCCATCATGATTAGCATGATCTATCCATAGCTATCCACTCCACATCCAATCGAAGTTTCCCAGTCAAGGGGCTGCCTCGGCCTCCGTGACCAAGCGATATGACAAATAGATACCACCCAGCAAGCGTCGGTTGTCAGGATTCCACAGTTTGATGTATTCCTGCAGAAAGCTCAAAAGAATAGGAGAAGTTAGGAGATGTTAGGAGCATAAATTATAGTCTATAGATATATAGTCTATATATATATAGTCCATAATTACTATAGCGGAATCTAAATGACACTGTATCATCAACATGTCATCAGGAAAACTTGAGTGTCGCGTGTAAAGGACTGATCACATGTGCGCACCACTTTGTTGCACATTGAGATTCACGCATCCAACAAACCGCTCTAGAAATCCGACCGTCTGACTTCCAGGAAGAATGGACATTCCAACATTCCAAGACAGTTAGAAGCATCCAGAACGCTGTTGCAATTCCGTATTTTTCCGCATGCTTCTTCAAAATAATTTCTTTAAAAAAAAAAAGATTTTGGTATACTGGATACTGTCCTGCAAATTTCTCCAGCAGTAACAATAATATGACTTCAAGATGACCCCTGCACGATTGTCCGGTCTCCTTCTCCTCTTTCCAGGAGACTTTGATGGGATCTGTGACCCCAATGATTTCGGTGCTGGTCGCGTTTCCGGACCTCACAGCGGAATGTCCTGTTGCACTGTCTGCACACCATATCACACCATGTTCTAGGTGTTTCTAGGTTATGTAAGACTGTAAGACACTACCACTGCCATCCACTGCCTACCTTCCCAGTAGCTGGAGAAACTACGTGCGATTTGCATGGAACTACAGTACTCTTGCTGAACTGGCCTAGAATCTTAGAGATGCTTGGAGTCTCTTAAAGTCACCTGTCTGTGCAGTTTCACCCATGGACATGACTGGACTTGGGATTGGATCTGTACAAATTACTCTGCGCTTTCATTGACATCCTGGTGTTCTGTTGAGCTTAAGAAGCTTGAATGTTCTTATCTTGTCAATTCTTGGAATATCTTATTGATCTTAATCTAATTGGTCAGATAGTCATTCCACACTGAGCCCCTTCAGTGTGTTTCTGGCCTTTTTCCATATGAAATGGCAATCTTGATGTACTGCGCGCCATCCTGAGCGTCTCCACCTAGGACAGGCTGCTTTTAGGATCTGGTCACAAGGTGATGAATACAGCAGAAATAGGGTCATATCATGTCATAAGTCATATCCCAACTCTTAGGGGTATTACCATAGCATATTATACCCATAAAACTAACCTCGTAAAGCTATTCCGGTATCCCACCTGTTTGCAATGTGTTGCAATCAAAAATCTGTACATGATCAATGAAGAGCTATGACCGGCACACAAAAAGACCAAGAAAAAACTGGTGCGGTCCCAAGTACCCCAGTACATCCGATCCCGCACAAAAGCGCGTGTCTCCTTGAAGTCAACCGAGGCCAGCTGGTTTCCACTCCTTTCAATCACAGGATCACCATTGATCGCCATTCATGATTTATCACCATGCTGGATGCGAGGCGACTTTCATGTGCAAATATAATCAAATATATAAACACCATGCCAAGACAAATTGGTGGGTCAAAAAAATGCCTGCGCTGTATTGTTATGTCTTGTCGCTTTACACTTGATAAACCCCTGCACCACCTTGCGACGGCCACGTCACATCAGATTTGCTGAAAAGTCTCGGAACATCAGACTGGAAAAGTCCAATCTTTCTCAGCTCTTTGCCTGGACAAATCAGGACTCCAAATCTGATCGACAGCAGGAACATAAATGTGGCAATCCATATGGCTATCAATTCCATTGCGTTGGATGCAGAAAGGCCGCAATATCTACTGCATAATTATCAATATATATAATTATCTACAGTATAGCTATGCTGAGTGTCTACCTTTCCTGCATGTGTGCATATCAACTAATCATTGTGTATAACATTGTATAACTACTTGTTGATACTTGTTGCAACCAGCAGGCCGCTCTCGGACGACATGATAGTCAGCACAACGTCTTTCATCTCCTAAATGCAGCCGAGCTTTCAACATGAACATCAGTGGTCCGTGGGTATTGCAAGAAAAATGTCCTTTTGTACTCTGTCTTCGTTTCATGCCCCATGTTGTCATCCCACAAAGTTATCTTTGTCAATCACAGCCGCCGTGAAGACAGTTGGATGCGCTTGACAAGTCTCCGGGGTTCTGGGTGCTGGAAGATCTTTAGCAGAATGTAGCAGGAGCTCACAGCTAAGATTGTGTTGAACATCCTCGACATCTTTGTCCGACATCACCCTCAGCGGGAGAGAGAAAAAGAGAGAGAGAGAGAGAGCGAGAAAGTGTGAGTGCGAGTGCGCGATCGAGGGGGTGCGATTGAACCAGGAGGTTAAAGAGCCATACCAGAGCACAAATTATCTTCATTGAAGTTTGATACCCATGGAAGGGATTAATTCCTCTGAACTCTTGTTTTTACTTCTTTTCCTCATGATGCTCTGTCTCTGAAGATTTCTAGCAGCTAGCATTTGACCTTTCATGCTGGTCCGCAACACGCAACTGTCATAGCATGCTATAGGCTTCTTCGCAACTAAAAACTACTAAAAACATCTAAAGCTCCTGGACGCTCCAGATGCTCTTAAATTCTGCTGAGGATCTGATGAAGTTGCATCATCCCCATGCCTGAGCTGTAGAGCATGGGTGAAGACACCTCAGAAGATCACTCTTCGCCGAAGGGCCCCGAAGGGGCCCGAAGGGCTGATGTCAGATTTGACACACTCTGCTTGGAAATTCTCGGAACGTATACCAAAGACAAGCCTTGATGTTCATCTATTGTACAATCATTTGTTGCATTTCTTTCCAAGCGAGTATCTTTTTACCCTTCAGTTTCATCACTATAGTGATCGCTTGGACAAGCCATGTGAGAGGGGAGTAGCAAGAAAAAAACCACCTGTGACAGCGTCGTCCTAGAGATGGTGAGGCCACAGGATCAGTTCCATCAAGTCCCTGTTATCCAAGGGGCCAAAGGCTCATCTTCGACAACACACAGTTCAATGCCACAAACGACCTTGTTGTCGCTGGTGACCTACAAGGAGTCGTGATTTGCATTGATTCGCACGATTTCTGACTCTGCAAACGCGGAAATGGGATAAAGATGGGATAAAGATGGGATAAAGGCATGCAGCAATACAGAAGAACGCCATATTGATGTTCTTGATAATGAATATGATTAATTAATTAAGTATTGTAATGTATTGTAGTGCATAGAGACTGAGGGATTAACATGTTTTGTCATACCCTGCAGCCTGCACTGATAGATATGATAGATTACCACCTTAGAATACCTTACATAGACAATTTCCCACCAAGCGATTTTATTGACCTCCAAATACGTATCTTTCAAAGACTGCTGCAAGGTGAGCCCGTTCAGCCCGTTCCTTTTCATCCTTTTCATATTCCCTACGGCCCTGCCTCATATGGCCATGGCTTGCTGGACCGGAAGTCAAGGCGGTTGATTTGGCATGTGCCAATGGTTGCGCCCATCAAGCCAGTGAATTCAACCTGCATGGCCAATTCGTCTGCAAGCTGGGTGTGTCTAAGAAATGGGGTACATATACCGCTGTACCCCTGAAATGGCCACCTTTATATGGAACATGATGATTGACCAGCTCACTTTAGTCCTAAGGTGGGAAGAACTTCGATACAACAGTCTCACCAGGTCGGTCAAAACCACAATGTTACCCAAGCACAGCAGAAACTTTACATGATTGACACAAGGACGGAGTCGAAAATGTTGGTTTCTGCTGAATTGGTGCAAAGTGTGCTGGAAACGGATTCTAGTGCCATGGCTAAAGAAGCAAGCACATTCTCTATCAAAACTGTGGAGACGTGAACGAAGGAGAACTAGAATAGCTAGAAGAATGCAAATGAAAGAAGTCCGAGAGGACCGGGAGGACCGGGACGTCCGGCCTGAACCTGGATTGTCTTCGACAATGTCTTGGCATGGAGTGTGCCCAGCTCTTCCGGGATGGAAAATGTCTGAGTGGTCAAGCCGTGCAATTGAGAATCCTCAAGACCCTGAATCTCTTCACTGCGTACAAGCTCTTTCCTCTTGTGATCCATCACACGAAGTTGATAGGTCTTAGCATCCTTCACAAACATGCCACTCTCAACGGGCACATCGAGAAGCTTGGAGACTACCACTGTGCAATGCACACCGAGGTCGCTATCAACTGGAGGAGGGCCCTGTGGGGGGCCATCCTGGCTGATCATGGCTCCCATAGGTCCCATCATAGGTCCACGTGGCATGCTCTGCTGAGCAAATCCTGCACTTCCCTGTGAATGAAATGAACTGAATGGGCCACCCTGGTGGGCAGATTGCGGTATCTGAGGCCCTTGTGAATTCATCCGCGGCACGCCTGGGGCAGGTTCATCTATGAGAGTTCGGAAGCTGGTCTGATTGTGTGAAGCTTGGGAATTCTGCGACGCAAAAGGACCCAGCGCAGTGTTAAAGCTGCTGTTGTGGGTGGCAAAAGGCCCTGAAGGTCCTGCAGTTGGTGGAAGGACAGGAGCAGGACCCCGGTTTGAAGCACTAGCATCACCCGAAAAGCCAAGGCTGTTCGAATGGATCACCGTTTTGAAGGGCGAGTCACTCCTTCCTGACATGTGCATGATTGCTTGAAGCCTTGTTTGGCCAAGCGAATGCTTCTACCAATTGGACAAAGTGACAAGTTGCCACTGAGCCAAATTCCGGCAACGCAGAAACAATGTTTGACGTGTTCGATTACCACGAATGCATGCTCACTCACTTGAGATGCGACTTAGACTACATTTTGAACCTGGACAAAAGCATGACAAAGATTGACAAAGCACAAATGAATCAGAGGGCAGAAGCTCTTACATCGTAACATCACCGCTCTCGTATGAACTGCCTGTCCAATTCAATTTCTCCAGCTGCTCTGCAACACTGTGATAGTGATTCCTATGGACCACGCTCTGTCAGAGATGGACATGGCCACATTGACGCATGTGCTATGAGGCAGCGTTGAACCTGACACATGCAGCTAATTTCAGTCCAGTGGCAAACAAAGGAATGAGTCGCACTTTGATGGAACGTAAGTACTGTATAAATTAAATACGAATTGTTTTAACTTTTACGTCCAGGAACGACATCGTGATCAGGGTCAAGAAGGGCTCCCTTTTTTGAAAGGTCAATAGTTCTGCCAAGCAATTCATAGAGTCAAGGCGAATGAACAGCCTCAATGCCACTCCCCCCGGCAGGCCTCCGTGGAAAAGGAGTGCAAACTTTGCCATGAGTCTGTGACCCGCAAGCGCAGTGGCACCAACGAAGCAGTGCAGCTGGCATTGGAAATTCAATGGTTTCGCCATAGAATTCAACGCTGTGGCCAGCCACCATCGCTGCTGTGTTCATTCTACTTGGATTTTGATACTGATACAGTAGCAGCTGTTGCTGGTCCAGAGGGACCTACCTACATTTGCAGCATTTGAAGTCATCAAAGTGCGCGTGGATTCCAGGCTCTGACTTGGCCGGCTCTTGGCCCACTGACAAGCCATCTCCCCATCTCGACTCTCCGTTTCAAACAAGTGAGGGAGGCCCGAGCAAGTCGCTTGGAACTGCCTAGCAAGCTGTTGTAGTGGCGAAACCACACAAGTCAAAGCCAAGAAATTTAGTCCAGTCAGTCAGTCAGTCAGTCCGTCCGTCAGTCAGTCAGTCTGCCCTGTCAATTCTTCAAAGCTCAGCATTCTGACAGTGATCGAGCACAGAGACTTTGGTTTATATCAAAGCGAACTTGACAAGAAAAGCTTCTGCGAGGGGCCAATGTGACTTCGGATTTGTTTGACCTAGAGCCAAATAAGTTTGAACTCTAAACCAATGACTCAGGTGTCACTAGCCCACCTGCCAGGTGGAAATCTGAGCAGCATAGAAAAGGGAAGCAACGGCCTCCCGTCCAGAAAGCACTGCTCCAAGGAGAAAGTCCTTGCTACCCGTCGCCCGCGACCAAACCTGGCGACAGGCCTTGTTGGATGTGGCCTTGAATCACTTTGTTATCTTTGTTGAACTATGAATTCAGCTCGGAAATTCAGCAAATGGCTGCCAGACAATTCTACGAACCTGACATGGATAAATTCAGTTGTCGTTTTGGGGGTGTTGCTAAAGTCACTAATTAAAGTGTTTCAAGTGCAGATTTTTCATAGAGGCTCCTGCTGAGACGATCGCTTACTGCAGGGAGGTTGGCCTTTTGCTAACATGCCGCCAACACTATGCGGAATATGCAGTAATGTAGATGATTTGGAACATGCCTGCGGTCTACTTCCTCGTTGACAAACCAAAGCATACACAAGTTCTGCAAAGTTGGGATACTCAAGAGATAGGCATATCATGGCGTATCAATATCAATGGACTTGCCAGCAGAGCCAAAGACCAAGCGGCTAGCACCAATGCCTGAAGGGTCAATCACTCAGGGTTGTTCGACCACACAACGTCGGTTGATGGTGGCAAGTGACTCTGACAGAACGACTCAGTCACATGAATCGAAAAATGTGAAATCATGCCCTCGACTGTAGAAGAAGCGGTCAGAAGAACAAGCATCTGGTTGAGCGATTTGGAGGCAAGGCATTTGCGAGCTTGGGCACAAATCTCAATGCTTGTTCCGACCCCAAATCCCCAAGATTCCAAGATCTTTAAAACGAATCATTTGAATTAGTCAAAATGACTATATAATTTAAATGAGCAGAATGTACACGACCCAACTGACTAATGTACCAAACTACTTGTCAGACCAATAGAAACAGATTCTTTTGATAGACAGACCTGCTAGACTTCGGCTGAGTTTCTTACAGCAGGTGTCAACTGCCAAGCCTTCCATGGTGGATTGCAGGAGATTGCGCTGTCAATGAGCAAAGTTGCATCAAGAATTTGAGCGTTGCCGCGTTGCCAGTAAGTTGGACACTAGTTCAGGTCAATGTGAGCCTTCACTTATTACGTGATGCGAGAGTCATGGACCCTGAGAGCTGCTTGTCACATCTTCAACAGATTAAAAATATCCAGACACGGTGAAACAAAGTGACCTTGGCACGTTGACGCAAAGCTTCCCACCGGACTGCCAGCCTTTCACAGAAAGAACGTGTCAAACTTAAAAGCAAAACATCATTCTTTTGGTCACTGTCAAACTTGCATGGATCTTTTGGTCACTGACTCCTGATGAAGACTTCACTAAAAAACAAACACTATCATCCGACAGTTGCCTTCGGAGGTTAAAGGAGTGAAGGTGCACTTGTCGCTGCAAAGCAGTAGGCCTTAGAAGCTCGCAGCAACATGCCCAAAATTCAGACAAACCGAATGGATCAGGCAATGGCAAAAAGCTTTGAGAAGAAATTCAAAATGAACATACGTAGTGCAACACTGTTTCAAAGATGCGCCTGAACCCCTCAAGCGTTCGGCGCCACCAAGAAGGGCGGTCAACCTCACGAGCTCTGTTTCCGACCAATTTATAGATGCTTGAACTACGCACCCAGCAACTGCAATCATTCAGCGTCTCAAGATAAATAAAACATAATAAAACTGTCTTCAAGTCTTCTGTCTTTAAAGAACTACTTTGAGACGTAAAGGGAAAAGTTCTAGCGGACCGCTATCGACACCTCTATGTTGGCCCTTTTTGGCGTAAGATGTTGAATAATTTATCGTCTGCTCTCAACCCATTCTATACGCTGGATACCATAGGGTGTCTGAAAATCGAAGTGATTGTATCCACATCTGGTCCACGCAATCAGATTGAAATCATGTGCACGACACTCTTCCTTTAGCATCTTTGAACACAGTCTGTTTGGGCTCCTCCAAGTGAATGTTGTCCAGTGCTTGTCCAGGACGTTGCAAAGGCGCCTGAAAACTGCAATCAAACGAATCAACTCTGGACCGAGATTAAACCCCAAAGGATCAGCGAGATGTTGGGCACTGCAATGTCCGATGATAGACCACGTGATCTTAGTTAAAGCCTGCCAAAACCTCACCATCATGTTTGGTCAACTGGCTCTAGATAAAGAGAGTGAAGTGCTTCTCTGCTTCCATGCTGCATGGACACCGAGCATGGCACAGCAATTCCAACTGCTAGCGACAGAAGGTCCTATAAGAATCGACATCCACAAGGCAAGTGCAGATTGAAGCTTCGAAAGATCAATGATACAGGATGATACAGGACTATAGAAGGTATTTACCAGATTTTACCATGATTTTACAGGTCACAACGGCGCCGTATCTCCTGCAGCAACAGATTTGTAGACCAGCCATCAGAAACGGAGTTGTGACTGGGCAAAAAACAGGGTGCGTGCTGGGCGGACAAGTCCCAAGTCTCATGCCGTGCAGGTTTCAAATCTGGGTTTGGCAAACAGAAAAATCCTCAAAATCTTTTTCCCTATAGTAAAAATGTCTAAGACTTGAGGATAAAAATACTAAGCTGCTGCACTATGGAACCTATTGCGCACACAGAGCTAGAAAAAGAGCAGTTTTGCCTCTGCTACTTGATTCTGTTGTTACCGAAATCAACCACACCTCAAAGCCTTTATGTGATCAATCTATAAGCCAAGGGGCATCGACAACAGCAGGGCCAACTTGTCGGAACTTCCAGCCTGCATCCGAAGACAAAGGAAGGTTGTCAGAAGCAAAGTTGGTCATGCCGTGAGCACAAGAAAAGATGATCCGGATGGATGAAGCTAAGAAGCCAGTCAGGTAGATTCTCGTGTTTACTTGTATATCAAAGTCCTTTATATTTATTATATATATATATTATATACATATATACGCATGAATTACATACAGTATACAAGTAACTTCTCGTCTTGGGTGTCTCATTTGTCTCACTCTCAGGAGTCAAACTCTCGGTAGATTCGTCCCAAGTTGGTCGAATGCGCCTCCTTTTGCTCCAGATATCCCCCTTCATTCTACATTTTGAGATGCTTTGCGCAATGTGCCTGTTCAGTGCTCTCACAGACACTGTCATGAGGGTTGATGTTCATTTGTAAGTTTCTAATCTGGCATCTCCCCGTTTTCCATTTTTATCGATATTGCACCAAGTTTCTTTTCTTCAAGTCTTTGTCTGACATGTTTCTGCCCAGAGCTGCAACAATGCACCTGAGGGTAGCATTTGAATTCTGATCTGATATTCGTTTGAAGTTACTTTGCTGAGATTGGTGATGTCTTGCCACTTTGTTCGCGATGCGAACGTATTTTCAGGTTCTGCAAACTTGCCCTCCATCGCGAACCCCATTTTCTCGCTTTCCCTGAACGTGCTCTCCGCGCTTGGTCCTTCAGAACTAATTCGCACCGGTGATGCGTATGTAGGACAGGAGTCTTGGTCTGAAAGTGGGGTGTGAGTTGTAAAGAACCCTGAAAGCCTATGGAAGGCAAACTATATGCCCGCGCAAGCCTTGCTACATGTTCTGCCACAAAAATGCAGAAAACAAAGAAAAGTGCAGTACCACTGGTACCACTCAAAAAACAAGTGACAAGACCATCAGATACTTTGGAACTTGTGAAGGCGACCCCAAAGAGCCTACTGTAGCGGTTTTCACTGAGCCAACGAGTTGTCGGTGTTTTTACTGATTCGTCAGACCTGCCCGTTTCAGGACCATCCGAACACATATAACAATACCTTGTACCACATTGTACCACTATATCGTACTGTATCATATTATCATATATTATCAATTCAATTCTCATCATGAATTAATTGAATCCGCCAAATATAGCCGGAAATCCTCTACGAAACATGTCCGCTTCTTGTCTTCTCTGCTCCCCTAAAATCTTCTTCTGTTTCTTCTCGCTACATAAAAGGGTGATCATTCATGATCATTGTTTTCCTCTTCTTCTTCTTCTTCTTCTGCTTTCTTTTCTTCAATCCGTGGTCTAATCGTCTGCCAATCGTTTCTGCTTCTGCGAAGCTAGCGCGAGCTTGTGGTCCCATTCAATTTCTGTAAGAATAAACTTGCCAGACACCAGAATCTATTGTCAGTTTTTGAAGGCTCAGCTGCTTATCTTCCCCATTGGGATATCTTGGGTATCCTCAACCCAACAGCTAACCAAAATTCCTTGGTGTCCCATCCCCACGTTTCACTGCCATCAGCATCAAGAGGATTCAGAGACTTGGCCCTGCTCTCGCCTTTGCCCGCAGCAAATGCAGGCGGCAAAGGGGTCCTAGCAGAAAGACCACTGGCCCTTGGACTTTCGGGACTTTCGTGTCACCTCGAAACATTTAGGCGTGTCTCGTCTTGCCTTAGCACAATATTTGGTGGAATCCACTAGTAGATACTAGATGATACTAGTAGGGTTTTGTTGACTATGCAAAAATGCATTTAACAAACTAAGTATTGCAAAAGTGAAAGAGGGTCCCTGTTTCCAAGCGCCGAATTCAGCATGGAAAATTCATGAACCAAGGTGAACGTCAAGGCCTCACACCCAACTGTCCTGTGCTGTGGAAGTGCTGCTTCAGGTCCTCCTGTGACATGTTTCCAAAAGCAACCCCTTTGATCTGAAAGTCCAAGCCCTTCAGACTTGGATTTGTGCATCGTGCGTGAGAAAGATGATAAGCATTGCGATGGCTTTGGTGACGACAGGAAAGAACTAGCAACTCTGGCCAGTTGAGCACCCGCGGACAAAAGGAGTACCATGTCCAAGCTGTACTATATAACTGTCAGATGGACATGACTCGAAGCAGATACATTTAACATGCAAATACATCGAATCCAGGTACATCCAGATACTATACATCCAGGTTACATGCCAATGCTCCATTGATGGTTTGTTGCCATCACTCCTTCATCAACGCTCGCAGTTGGCGCTTTAGGCCTCGGCGACCAATGCGACCAGCTTCCCGCTGAAATCTTCTGGCTTTGGGAACAGAAAAGTATGATATGAAAAACCAGAAGAAATCGATAGAAATCAAACATCGTTGCTTGCAATTCCTCCAATCCAAGTATATATATACATATAACTCAATAAGAACTAAAACCTAAAACTAGACTCAAAGCATTTCAACGTGAAGGATTGTTTGGGGATTTGGGTTTGCTGCCTGGCTGTGATGCGATGTTATGACAACCAAGATGGCTGCCTTAGGCTTCCACGCTTCCTGATGAGCTTTGGGTCACGCGCAAGTCTTCCTTGGACCTTTGTTGGAACATGTTGCAACGCTGCATGAAGAACCACTTGTGAAGCTCGGACTTTGCCACAAGTGACTTGCTTCCAGCATAGCCAGCCGCACATACACAGTCGCCCACTAGTTAGCAAGCATCTTCTTGCAAAGACTTTTCTGAAGCGAAAACGTACTGCGGATGTTGAAGAAACTTAGCTTCCTCACCAGTTCGTTCGCAGCGCAACTTGAAAGTGCCGACCACGCACCTCTAATTAAAAACGGCCAAAGACCGTACCAGTCCGTCTTCAGTCAGTTCACATTGAGCCACTGAGTGTTCAGAAAACTACAACATACTACAACGTTCCCCTTCAATAAAGTTGGTTTCTAATCAAAATGGCACTGCAAGAGTCAGTTCACCAGGCCCAAGCACCCGTATGAAGCGCGAGCGCAAAGCAGTACAGCGCTGCTGCACAAGCAGCCAAGCATTCCGCAGTCCTTCTACCGCAGCAACATGTCTAGAAGCAGACAGCTGAGAAGAATTTGATGTGTGACTCAAAGCAAACCCACACACCATAGAACTTTACACAAACATACACAAACAACATAAGTGACATGACATGTCTACGAGTTCCTTGTGCTTGTTCACAACACAACATGGTATTCAGGTCCTTGCAAAACTTCTTCTCTTGACCTCAAAATTGTTATCAGTGTGTGTGTGTATGTGATTGTTCCCCAGTCATTGTGGTGTATCGAGAGCTTTGCTATCAGGGAGGGCATATGGACTCAAAATCGACATTTCCAGAACATTCAGTCCTTGGAGAGAAACAGTAGGCCTCATGGAGTTTTGCTGTGCAAGTAACAGATGGACTCTTGCAAAGGTAAGGCCATGACTGTCAGTCAGTACTACACGGCACCTGTTTACCAACAACTGCCCAAAATCCAAATAGTTCCCATGTTCTTGTCTGCCCATGTCTGCCCATGCCAAGGAGAAAAATATACCTGCTCTTTTTCAAATCATTCCAATTCTACAAACCGCTTTGTGGCTTCCGGCCGCAGCAGCGCGCAGCTTTGGAGAGTGCCAGGAGACTCCCTGCCGCGGTCTCGCTGTCGTGTCGATTTCTATCACCGCATCAGACGCATCACCAGCATCACCACACCTCACAGCATCAGCTTCCGAAGCTTCCAGTGCCTCAGGCTGAGATCAAAAAGTGCGCAAACGTAGAAGGATTGCATAGGATTCGAGGTCTTGCAAGGGAAAGAACAGTTGAACAGATGCAGAGAAAAAGAAAAATGAAGTGTGGTCACCTTCACCCTGCAGAATGAACACAACCAAAATCAATGGTGACTGGCGTCGCAAATTCGATTAAAACACCCACACCTTCATAGATGCAAGGGATCTCAACTTGGAACAACAGCGCTGTGGCGTGCTATGGCACTAATATCCAGCAAAATATTGCTATCCATCAGTAAATATTCTTAACATTTCTCAAAGTACTCGCAGAACTCCGATCCCAAATTCAAGCGACGTTGAGCAGCAGCTCTTGGAAAGCCGTGCAAGGCCTTGGTGCCAAGAAAAACCCTGAAAAACAAGGGTTTCTGAGAGTGTTCAATAATGTTCAATATTTATCAATAATCAATATCTGATAGCAGGATATGTCGGGATGGGATTTTGTTGGAGGGCAGTGGCCGACTCGGCGCGACGTCTTTTCTCACAGCTTTGAGAGGTCGAAATCATCGCCTTGGGCGCATCCGAATCATTCAATAGCCACCCGCTCAGCTACAAGCTTTCAAAAATATGACAATATTTGACATATTATATATCTATAATATCATTCATATTCAACATCTATCAAAGATCATTCAAATATCATCAAATATCATTCAATAACTAGCTGCAAAGTTGGCTTCTGCATGTTTCTACCAAGTTGCAAGAAGGCTTCTCACCGTTTGTGCAGAACTTTAGGATCAGCGGCAACCTTCACAGTGTCAGGCCAAGTCTCCCAGTGATTCTGCGCCAACTCAACCACTTCAAATCCTACATCTCAAGTCTGATTGTCCAGTCTCCTCTCACTGTCTTGATCTAGTTTCAACCAAGCTTTAAGCAACCAGTCACAAAACATTGTGCAAGTATGACTTGTTTTTGCTTGAAAGTCTTCCCTGCACCGAGCCTTTACCTTTTTACAAGCCCCTTGAATCTAATCTCCAGCCAAACAGTCGCCGCCCAACTCCCGGGCTAATAGATGCTAAGAGATCCGGTTGATTTCCTCTGGGGCAAGTCCTTGCTGCTAGGACTGCTAGGACGGCCTGATAGATGCGCACTTTATCGCTTCTTGTGAGATTGGACCAGCCTCATCTGATTGAGAGACAAAAAAGAGAATTGGATAGAATTGGTTCATGCAAGACTGTGATGTTCACAATGGACAGTCAAAAGATTGGCCAGGGATGCATGGATTCTGTCTCTGGAAATTAGGGTTCCAAGCCACATATCTGCCGACAGCTGTGAGCACTGGTTCTTTGCCTTCATCCAATGCATTCACTGGGACCCTTGAGGATATCGTATGATATCGCTGTAATATTAGGTGCCTTGAATTCAGTGACACGGGTAGCTGTGCTTCGGAAAAAAAAGCGGGAGTTGACTGTCCTTGACAGGGAAAATGTCTGCATGGAGTCTTGAATAGTTTGAAAATGGTTTCAAACAACCTCATTCCCGCCCACTGCTCTGAGCCACTGCCTCTAAGGCAGATGAATAGTGCAGAGTCCTGAAGCATCGTGTAGAACCGCCGACGCGGTCGAGATAATTATGTCCGTGTCGGGAGTTGCGCAGGAAGTCAGGAAGTGATTGTGAAAGACAGTTAAATAGTAGTCCGAACAGTCCTCATACATGCTCTGTAATGTTGCCGTTAAAACTTTTGGCATGGTTCCCTTCAAAAGGAACTGCATTCGCCCGCACATGTTCCTTGCTTGCATCGTTGTATTCAGATTTATTATGATTTATTATATAGTGACTATTCGCCAACAACCTCGATAACGACCATCAAGAATTGCTAATCTGCCTGTACGACAGGTGATGGCAAAAAATTGCAAGAACGATGAATCTGAATGCAACCATCTTGAAGAAAGAGGAAATGGATAAGGCCGAATGCCTACAACATTATCAGTTAAGATCCCATCTGACCAGACCATTCCAGACCCATCTGAGGCGCCTTGTGTTCAAAGACATGCACTTGCAAGACATCGCCAGGCCTAACTGACATCCGAATGTTGACCTGAGCAGCCACTCTTGTCTTCGCTGGCACACGCCACCAACTCAAACGAATCATCCATATTTGTTACATATCATCAACATTCTAACATATTCTAACACTCATTTTCAATCTAAATTGGATCACTTCTGTATCTTTTCTTTTGATCGGCTCCCCAAGAGTCCGACATGACATAGTCCGACATAGTCCGACAGTGCGGCATGTGTGTTGCTGTCCCCTGTGGTCTCCGGGCATAAAAGGACATTGCCTCGCCCGGATGGCAAGTTTCCATCATCGATGGGACTCTGGCCTCAATGTCAACGCATGTCAACGCATCCGGACGTCGATGCAAGGCTTTGAACACAATGGTGAGACGGTGATGCTGCCAGGCCTGAAACAGGACGTTGTACATGTCGCAGTCTGCAGATCTCACTCGATATTGTTCCTGCGAGGAAGAGGCTGCGAGGAAGAGATCGATAGAAAGAAGTGTGTTTAGTGGCCACGGAGGATTCAGAGAAACTTCAACACTGGGCACCCTTGCACTTGACATGTCATCAAGCATGGAACGTTCCATCTTCTTGGCAACTGTTGGATTTGTTTTTGTCCAGTTATTCTCACAGTAATTCTCACAAGACTCACCAGGAATTGTCGACCCACTCTGTGAGGTGACCAAGTTGTCGCCAACACGCCGTTTCTGAACTCGTCGGAGCGTGCCTGCTTGTATTTCTCAGGAGTAAAAGGCACTCCGGCTTTCCTCAGCTAAAGCTGTTGCAAAGCCCACGATATTCGAGGATTCAAAGCAGCTGAAAGGAATGGAGGCGATATGATTGGGAGGAACTTAAACAGTACTACTACATATTACACATATTTACACATACTAAAATTATGGTTATATAATACACATATGTTCATACAAGGATATTGCCAGGTTAATGGGGTAAGCTCTGAACACTTGGAACCTTGAGCCTTAAAATGGCACCACACACTTTCACCTCTACAACATCCTCTTAGTACTGCGCACAACGTGAGTTCATACAATTAAAGTTAATTAAAGCGTTTATGTCTAGCGAGCCAGCTCTGATGCTTTCTTATCTTTCTTTAGATGGAGCTTCAACTGAGTTTCTCTGAGATTCTCATAAGCCATGAAGAACCTGAGAGAAGTCGCGGAAAACCTCTTCTTCACAGGATGCGAGAAACCCTTCAAGTCCTGGGGAGTGAGGTTTCTACCCCGGGGACGTAAAGGGTCTGTTGGCAAAAAGCACACTAAGCTAAGTTGCGCAAATACAAGGGAATGAATGGGAATGAAGTGTTGCACTTTTCTCAAGACCCTCAGGTCTATGGTTCTTATAGTTCAGCACTCTACCTGCATGATTCTGGATCTTCCCCAACAATACGAGCTGTAACAAGCCAAACTAGGCAGTTTATGACAGTTCCATGTTGCCCAGGATTCAAATGATTCAATCCCAACAGATCGTTTCCCAATGTTCCCCACATCTTCAATACTTCGCTCACTTCGCTCCTTCGTAAAAGTCCTGTAGGTCGTCTCATCAACACCACCTGAAGAAGTGGACCGAAGGCTTTTTGCGGCACAAAAGACCAAGTCGCCTGGCTCTTGTCACTTGGAAATACACGTATTTGCTAGTTGGCAGTCTCTAGTATAGCCATAGAGGCACTAAAACATGTTGAGTTTCGAAAATTGAGGCTCAGCCACATGGCTCTTCACGGTCTTGAAGTGGACTTTGAAGGAACTAAAGCCGTTCATTCAACAAGCGTCGTCTTGCTGGAAGAGGTACTGTATGCTCCCGTGCTTGAGATTTGGCATAGGTTGAGGCCAAACAGACCTGGCGAAAAACGTGGCGAGCACTGTGCCATGTTGTGCCGTAGCCAAGGCTGTCCCAAAGTCAAAAGCCGGATAGTAAGAATTCAGAATACATGATCAAGACAAGACCTAATGACTCAACGATCCTTTTCGATAGAGGTCTGCTTTCTACCGAGGGTGTTGAGTTTGTTGCTCTGCCAAGAGAGTGGACTGGATTCTTCACCAAGGGCATCGTGCTAATTGTCTGTCTCCAAAGCGATTCTCTGTCCAACACCCTGCCTCTCATGTAGAGACTGCCATCTTCTCTGAACATCTCCGTATCCTCATTCTAATCTGAAATAATTTGCATATATTTGGATCTATCTCTACCTACATCGTCCATCATCGCCGATCTAAACCCAGGGAATCAACTACAGTACACTGATATGAACACAACAATATACAGCAAAAATGTTTGACAAAAATGTTTGACAGTTTACGTTACTCCAAAGCTGCGATCAAGAGTCCCAAGGAAACAGCGGCGCCGCTGGAAACTCAGGGGTGGTGTCTATACGCAGCGTATCAAGCACCCTGATACCTGCGTGTCACGCTGCGTGTCATTGCTGCCATGAATGCTTGCAGTCAGACTAGAAACACAAGCAATGCAAGCCCCAGCAAACAGCCTGGAGCAGAATCCGATGCAAATTGTTGAAAAAACATTCCGAAAGACGCCTCTGCATTGCTGAACCTTTCAAAAAAAAGAGACTGCGCAGCGTGGAGCTTGTGAAATCTTATGAGATGGCCTTTGCCAACGATTTCCACCACAAATTCTGTCGCCAAAATTGCCAAGTTCTTCTCCTGTCCACTTGGTGAATACGTTCTGCACAAAAAAAAACGAAGAGGACCTGATAATTATTGTTTGATATTATTTGTAGGAGACAGATCCATCATCTATCCTGTTTCTTTGAAAATGGTTCGTTTTCCCCCCGCATTGCAGAACAAATAAAACACACAACAATCATGAACATCCGTACATATCCGTACATGATGAAACCATCATGCTGGGTCTTGCAAACTGTCCAAGACTTAAAAATCTGGGGGATCCACTGACACCGGAAGCTTAAAAAAAGGCCAAACACGCCATGGCATCTCGTCCTTCAGATCTGCCAAGGAGATTCCCTTGGGTCAGCTCAACTCACCAAAGAGGATGACGAATCATGAAGAATCTAGCCACTAATTTAGCCTAGGCTGTTCCTCAAGCCGATGTCCGCCTTGCGTTAGGGCAATGTGCTATCCTAGTTCGCACCTGTTCAGACCACCACCAACCAGCTCTTTAACTGTGCAACCAAAAGGCCATAACCTGCTTCAAGGCCAAACTTCTGATCCGCTCGGCGTAGGCAACCAAAGACTCAATCCGGACCTCGATTGGCTTGATGAATTCTGTGCACTTGACGTCTGCTGCTGCTGAAAGCCGCTGCGTGAGGCCGAAATGCGTTCAGCCACTCACTAGAACTAGCTACGTCACAAGCAGAAAGCTTGCTGGAGATTCTCCTGCTGAGAGATCCGGTCATTGTGATATGTATATATATGAGTTGGAAAACACACCTGCCGTTTCTGGTTCAGCCCCTGACATGGCCATTGGGAGCAGTGTCCTGGACGGATTGAAAGGGAACGAGTGCATGCCATGTCTGCCATGTGGCCAATTCACCAGGTGACCATAGCTGTCCTCACAGTGCACTCGCACTGGCATCGTAAGCCGGTGCCTCTCCTGGGCAAATGTGACTCTCCAGGGCAGTGCGCTGCCATCATGAAATAACCAGGGGGGCCAAAATATCGACTCCAACATGGAACACAAAATCATACACTCTGACCAACTATTTACCAACTATTCCAAATGATGCTCAACTATTGATGCCCGGACCCACAGATTCTGTTTGATTGATACTCGCAAGGCTTGATGAACTGCAACCCGAACACTCAAGTGCGCCTGATTCATGCTGGGTGTTTCAAAGCTCGAAGTGTTGTCCTGCCATCGAAAGAGGAAAACAATTCACCATTTACACCAACCTCATGAAGCCTCATGTCAAATCATAGGTGCAGTACATGAGAACATCAAACAATGCTTCCTCTCAGAGTGCGATCCCTTCTTTGCTTAACACATCGACAATATCCACGTATAGTAGTCGTACAGTAGTCGTATATCCACCTATTAATATGTAAACATGCCGAGCTGGACCTGAGCTGGCGCAGAATAGCCACTGGACACTGCTGGGACCGCAGCCGGCGCAGCCGGCGCGGCCGGCGCGGCAGGGGCGGCAGACGCGGCAGGCGCCGGCTTTGCTGCTGGGGCCTTCTTCTTGGGCTTCAAAAATCCACCACTGCCGATGAAAAGCTCCAACTCCTGGCGGTGGAGTTGGCCTTCTTTTTTCATCTTTCTTCTATTGGATCATATTGGATCAATTTCAGAAAAGAATTTTGAGGTTCCAGAGCAGGGGTCCAAGTTGGTTCAACTCTGCTGCAATCCGTCAACCAAAGCCACAATCTACGGAGACCGTCCTTCGTTGTCCAGGTCTCTGCACCAGCTGGCCAAGGTAAAGATTCTGGGACCACATCGGGGAAGTTGGCCTCTCAATAGGAGGGTTACGATATGGCTGATGCTGGAGCTGCCAAAGTCAACTGCTCTGCATTTGCTGGGCCACACCATATCATTCAGTTGTCTACATCAAGGCCTACCTAAGCCTACCTAAAGTCACAAGGAAGCAGAAGCACGTTTGACCATCACTGGATTTGCTACTTCAAAAATCCTGAATCCCAAACAGCATCCCAAACATTCTGAGGCATCTACAAGAACTTCCTTTAAGTGTGGATTGTCCATCGGCGAGACACTTTTTCAAGTATTGATCTCCATTGCAGTAACATGCAGTAACCAGTAACAAGCATGCCACTGGCGCACAGCAGTTGGTGTTAAATTCCCACGGTTGAACATGATGCGGAATGCTGGGGGTGGGGTGTGCGATGAAGAAGCGTTCTGCACCTTTAGCTGTCCCCACTGCTCTGGCGGAATATTTGGTCGCCCTTGACTTCATTGGAAAAGATGGATTCAGCTCTAGCTCCCTGAACATGAAGTTGCACTGCATTGTGTTGCTGGTCTATCCTCTGCTCTGCCTACAGCTTCACTCAAGCTGCCAGAAAACGCAAGATCTCCAGCACAAGCAAGTAGAAAGAGCAAACGAACCCGTCTGTCACACATGAGTTTGGTTCCATGTCATCTCATGCAACGGCATCTGACTGGTCGACACAACTAGGAATCATGAACATCCGCAAGACTGCAGTATAAATAGCTTGCATTCAAATCGCGTTTTGAAACTGTCAAAGCCTATGCATCCTGAATTGTCATAGGCTGCATAGGCTGCTGCCAAATCTGTTCCAGCTCACTCTCTGAGGTTCTTGCCATGAACAGTCAACAGCCTTTGCGGTTTGCCGGATATTCTCACTCCCACGAATCTGCAAGAGCTTCCACAGCTATTGTCTAAATATGTCTAAATGCACTGAATGCGTTTTACACCACGTCCGTCAATTCCTGTAGGCACTTTTTTTGATGAACCGTATGTGTCAGCTTCCACGGAGAAAGGAACGGTGCCATGCAGTCATAGCTGTATCGTGTTTGAAGATCAGCGAGCAACACTTGCCCGCGCAGCTTGATCAGCTTGATTCAGCTTGTAGAAAGAATAAGAACATAAAAATCAGAGGATATCAGAAGATCGTGTCCACCTGATTGTTGCGAGGTCAGCACACGTGAAGGAAGGCCCAGTTGGAAGGAGATCTCTTCTTGAAGTTCCTCAAATGTCATGGGACCGCAGCAAGGTGAGAGACTTTGGCCTGCAACATGTTCACTGAAATCAAAGTTAAACAGCTCAAATGTTTGGTAAGGGCTGGTAAGGGCTGGTAGAGTAGCATGACACTTCCAGTCAGCGAAGCTGAAGCTTTCAGGGATTTAATTACAGGCCTTATCAGTCTGAGGTTTGTTTTTCCTGGTCAATATATGGAGACATCATTCCTGTCTTGACACAACCTCTTTTCCAAGAGACATCTTTGCTTAGTCCCCTAGACCATCGTAGATTGCCACGCGACACGGGTGAGAAATACAGATTATGTCTAGCTCTCAACAACTTGGTCCATTCGTGTCTCGGTATGAATGCTCTAGGCGGCATGTGCAACATTTTTAGGCATTGTATGCCAAGCCTCAAAATAATGAGAATGCTTTAATTCAGACAATTTCCAAGGGATCCTTGATCTCATGGTGCTTGGCATCAACATAGGTTTGTTTGACTTTCATGTTAACTCTTTGACCATTTGCAATGAGCGAATCAGCCTCAGCTGTCAAAGCGAAGGGCTGCGTTCTTGTGAAAGACCTTTGCATTGTCACGGCAAGGCGAAGCATTTTTCACAGGTTTTCGCTGCAAGGCTCCACTCCATCAATTTGGGTGAATGCTGAATCTGCTGTGACAAAACAGAAATCGTAGACTGCTGAGCCGAGCAGCCCGGATTCAGGTGCGAGTCGAGGTCTCTTTTGCAGGGGCTCCGACTCCTTGCCAAAATTGTGACAGTGGATTCAGTGGTTCAAGCTATGCCCACTACCATCCTCTGCTTGAATCTAGCAGTTCTGGGACAACTCGATAGAAGTCATGTGTCTTTGACATCGGACTGTTGCAAGCTGTTCCTTCCTAATCTTCCTACATTACATTACTAATTTTACATTACAGATCATTACAGTAAGTCCTAATTACGCTGAGACCGTGAGGATCAAGCCTCAAACTAGGCCTTTTCCTCTGAGTTTGCGGCCTCAGCTTGCGCAGCCTCTGCCAAGGTTCTGGCGCTCAGCAGTGCCAAGGCAGAAATCTCCAGCCTTGGCATTGCTGAATTGCCACAACGAGTCACCAGGTTGTCACAGCAAACGCATCATGCCGCATGGTCGACTGTTCCCAGGTTTGGTCACACTGGTAAGAGATGTGTCTTGGTTGTATCTTCTTGATTCTTCTTGCAAGTTCTTGTTCCAAATCGGCAGTACAGTTGCACAGGAAATCCAGGCCGCGCCGCGACTGCATACGATTACAGAACTTGTGGAACTTGCTGCATGACTTGGGTGTCCGCACCCGCGCTGCCGCGCTGCAGCAGCACATCGTAAGGCTGTCACAGAGTCGCCACCGCAGGCGAGAAAGGAGCTTTGCAACGAGCTGCAGGACGTGTTGCCCAAAACCTATTGCCCAAAACGTGTTTGCAAAGTCGTTGAAAGTCGTTTTTGTTGGATTTTCAAAGAACCTGTTCTGCTTCCAAGCAGGTACCTGACAAAGTTATCGAATCAGCAATGATCAGGAAAGGATAGGTAGAGGCAATTTTGGTTCGTTGATGGAAAGCTGCCGCCTCGACCACGCTGGCTAGTAATGCATCTTCTTGCCTGGCGGATTATTGCAAACACTGAAAGGCTGAAAGAGCAAGGCGAAGCAACACACACATCTTAGAAAATTGCAAAGTATACAGTCAGTCAACAAGTGGAACGCTTGGCCTTCCTCTACTTAGGACGTCTACATTCTACATTAGTGTCGCTTTTATTTTTTAACTTTGCATAGGCATGGACTTGTTTAGGCCGGCGCTCAAGGCTCTTTTTGAGCCGCACGTGCATGGGCTGGTGGCGAAAAAGGATTTGGAGCCTCCACGGTCTCTCTACGAATCCTTCATTGACACATTTCATTTTGAGATTTTTGAGTGCATAGACTTGACACAATGCTTCCGCAAGAGCTTTCGTGCGGCTTCCGCGGAGCCCTAGCTTCTGCGCAGGATTCGATTTGAGTGCGCTTCTGCATGGCTTCGACGCGGGCTCCGCAATGTAGACCCCTTTCTTCTGCGAAATTGTTTTGACCCGACCGCTCTCCACGTTAGCTTCCACAAAGCTTCCACCATGCATATCCCAGCTTCTGAACAAAAAAATACCCAAAAAAAAAAAACGTCGCTTGCATGGCATCTACCGCATGCTTTGTCCAGCGAGGTTTGTCCGTCCATACCTGCACATTTGATCCGGACATGGCTTTGAATGCTGTGTATACAGAGGAGTTCTTGCAATGCAATACTGCATTTTTTATATACACATATTATCATATTATGTATGATGTGTATAATTGTGTATATAGCTTGCATACCAGTATCACTGTGTATCTTGAATTGTCTTGATAGATTCCATCCGGCTGTCCCAGGTGTGCACCCCAGCCTCGTGTCCCCCTTCCTTCGTGGTAAAGGTGTTACAGGTGCCGACGCCATTCCCGCCATTCCGCGCAGCTGAGACAACAGGCGAGCCCTATCGACCTCCCACGACCAAGTTTAACGAATGTTGTGAGGTGAGATTTTATGACGTTGGCAAAACAACAAGGAGAGAAAACAACATAAAACAACCATGGTCACTGTGTAGCCTTCTGTGTCTCAGCCTTTCTTGGCAGTGGCTCGGAGAACCTGGCTGCAACCAGATGTGCAAATGGATGCGCATTCTCACCTAATGCATTCGGATTGACATAACGCATCCACGAACAAAAACTAAACCAGGGGTGGGCAGGCTTGCAACACTGGTATATCTTTTGCAATCCTACAACTGCGACTCTTAAAGATATGTCTTGACTGAAAAGCAAAATATGTGGAATCGGGACGTGCTCCAATCGGAATGTGACTTCACAAACAGTGGCTAGGATTGCCAGTGGAGCTGAACTCCTCCTCCAGATGGAAGGATCTCAGCAAGTCTCGCTTCGCAGGCCCCAAACCTGTAAGTTCCCAGTACTTGTATCAGTTGAGAAGACACTTCAATTCCCAGGAGACGCTCAATGCACCCAAGACAGCACCACATTTTTACGTTTCAATGCAAGTAATTTCGAAGCTTGGATGACCAAAACGCTCTCAAACATGTGGGACCCAGTTGAACCCTGTCAAGTGCCAAGCTCTGTAAGCAGCTGCGAAGGAATCTGGATTCGAGCGCTTGTCCAGCACAGCAACAGCCTTGGGAGGTGGGGACCAAAAGCTGTCCGGCTTCCGCTGCCAAATCCAATAAATCTGAGAAATCAGCTGAAACGAACGCGAACATGACAGCTATTAGCTGCTATTGGCTATTGCCCTCACAATGACAAGCAAAGCAGCAAGGAGGACCGTCCAAATCAAACAAAATTCGAACAAATCCCTGGCCATACAACTATCGACTCTCAAGTCAGAAGCGGCTTTTGGAATCCTGCTGTTTTCAAGGCACTTTCGTCCATACTCCAGCGGACAATGGATTGTTCTCACTGAGCGTCTGTCGTGATGTTCGTCTGGGCCACCCGTGATTGTGGCAGCTTCCAGAACTCCCGGCCTGGGCCCACAACCAGGCTGTACAAATATGGCCAAATGTCAGAGCCTCTTCACCTCTTCCCCTCGTCACTAGCAAGCCAGGAAAGATACCCGGATGTTTTTTTGTTTCATTTTGTTTCATCTTCAAACTGGAGTCCGCACAAGTTTGAGAGGCGTCTGCTCAGATCCGAGAGGTCCACCCACCTTGCAGCGTTTCTTTTAAAGTGAACATAAGCGAACCAGACCTACTAGTACTGTACCTTAATCATTCCTTAATGCAAAAGGGGGAAAAAAACTGTGCCAGGCATCGAGTGCTCAGTTCTGCAATTCCTTTGAGGTGCTATTTTGAGTTTCAGGATGTTTCAGGCGTGAAGGTCCGCACTACGCCGTTTACTTCGACAAGACTGTGTTGACTTCTGTACTGCTTCCAGCTTCCAAAATCCTGTTTCCTCCAGGGCAGCTCACTTGCCAAAGACTTTCACCAGCTGGTCTCCACCTGGAAATAGATGGAGAAATAGATGCAGCAAATGCAGGCAGTCCTTTTGCCAATGTGTGAAGCAACTGTGCACCAACATTCCATGTTTCTACCTCGATCATCGAGATACTTCCCTGTCTTCAAATGATTTCACACCTTCCGGTGTCGCTATGGATAAACCAAATACTTGTATACAGTACGTAGGTTGTGGTCAACATTTCCAGGTGAGAAAACGACTGCCCTCAGATACATTTCCCCCATTTCAAAACAGTGGGAAAGTCTCGGCCAAGCAACGTCCACGGAACACAATATCTTGACCGCTCCACTTCGCCAAATCTCCTGAACGGTAGAAGCGTTGGCCTTGCACCATGAGCTGACCCACCAGGGCAGAATCTGCACATGAAAGAGGAATGCATATCACAAAATCATGTAGATAGAATTAGATACATATGCATAGTGACTTTTAACTAAATCGGGACTTCGTGTTTATGTCTGAAACAATCCAAAGTACGTTATCCAGTCATCCGCCGATACTGAACAGTGTTTACATGTTTGCAACATTGATGGATCAACGTTGTGTGTGTGTGTGTCATCAATCGTACGTCGCACTACAGTACTTCTTCGCAAAACTTTGGTGCCCATGGTTGTTCTACAGGGGCAGTCATTAAAGCATGCTGTTTCTGCAGTGATTTCTACCGTCGCATGGACAGCCAAACATTTGGCCATGGCAGTTTATAAGAGCAATACGAGAACTATGTAAGGTACAGTACCCCTTCACACTGTATAGCTGCTGTGTTTCCGATGCTTCCAATGCGGGATACCACATTCTTACAGCAAATTGTCAATCACCAAAAAATCAAAGCACACTTTGACCACTCTGGATAACACTACCCCTGATCGATCATGGGTACTTCGTGGCAAATCATACTAGTAC
>Ga0126342_10001543_pt1 | contig 32823 bp, 41 predicted proteins | sample Cyp1metagenome_FD_92528 | JGI IMG/M metagenome (GOLD analysis project Ga0126342, IMG submission 92528) | Coral microbial communities from Lord Howe Island, Old Settlement Bay, Australia - Cyphastrea 1 metagenome | ecosystem: Host-associated > Invertebrates > Cnidaria > Coral ...
ACAGTAGAGGCACACTCTCCATGAGGGAGATGTCCCTGTAGTTCAGCATAATTGGTTTGCTTCAGCCTCAATAACAGTTGCTGCAAGGGGTCTTAAAAAGGGGTTTTAAATAAACCCCTTTTTATGCATCATTTCACGCTGCACAAGACACCGTATCATGCAGTCATGCTCTGGATAAAATCATCTTAGACTGCGCAAAAACGTTTTTGGTGTATCATCTTAGGTGCGCAGCATTTTGACACCACTCCTCTCCCACTACGCTACCTTTCGTCCGCCTCCGCCTGCTCTCAAGTGGCATAGGAGCTTGGTGGTGCTTTCAAACAAAGCTGGAAGTTGTACTGCCCAGGCCCAAGCGGAGGATGCCAAGGACGCAGAGTTGAAGAACCAGAGGAAGGTGAGAATGTCGAGGCTTGTGCTCTCACACATTTGTCTAGATCTGTGACACTCAGTGGAACCGCTTTTGCATCGGCTTGCGCTGTGGGAGGCTATGTATAATTCATAGATTCACATTGACATATTGTTTGAACACAACAGATCACGTCGCTCACCTAAAAAGCCAGAAGTCGACTAAGTCAAGGGCGCACAGTTTCTATCACTGCCGGCGCAGGCTGGACAAAAGCAGGACGGCTGGTGGCGTCTTCAAAGGCATTGGCTTTGGAGAAGGGTCGGTGCCCAAGGTGTTGGTGCCCGGACGGGAGCCATGTGGACCTAATGGGAAGCGAGTACCCATAAAGCAATGGTCTTGTGAATGAACTCAGAACTCAGCTGGTTGGAACCTCAGGTCGATGAGGGTTTTGCCACTCTATGCGCAGCAGGGAGCCTGGTTGTTCTCGTTTTTGTTCGCCCAGAGGCATTGACAAGGCATCCTGCCCAACTTGCATAGAGCTGCGCCAGAATGTTGAAAAAAGCATCCTGCCACGACCTCTCTGCAGACACCTGTCGTGGCTTTGTCCGGGGCGACCCGCTGCTCGTTTCTGGCATGATGTAGCCACAGGTTTCTATGCCGCAGGTCTGGCGATGGCCTTGCTAATGATCTTCCAGGCTTTGGGGCAAGGGCACCAGGGCCCAGCACATGAGGAGGTGCAGCTGTGTACATGAGCAATGCCTCTAACATAGCTGAGCTATCTGCCAGAGAAGCTGCTCGTCAACTCTTGGGGCTGTCTCCGCGCAACCAGCAGAATCTGGAGCGCTGGGTTGGAGGCAGCACCTTGCTTGCAAACAGATCCATCTGTTTGTGAGCCACTTCAAACTTCGAAGTTTATTCACTGTCCTACCCCCCACAGTTATCCACGTCCCTGGTGTTGGGCATTTCAAAACTCCATTCGGCACCGGGTAGCCGGGTAGCCCTGCAACCTGCAGCAACCTGCAGCAACCTGCAGCAACCTGCCGCCACCTGAAACCAGGCAGCTGGCGGCCCAAGCTCGTCACCTCAGTGCTGGGGGAGTTGGTCAAGCAGCCGTCCTGCCGGACCTTGGCCACGGCCGACACCGCCTGGCGTTTGTTGCAAGCGCTGGGGATGGGCACTCAGACACCACGGAGTGTTGCAGGTCATGGGGAAGGAAACACCCTGATGCCATAGCGAAGATCCTAAGACTTAGAACATCTTGGAATGGATTCGACCCATGCTGGTATGGGAAACTTAGGGGCCTAACGGCCCAACTGAGATCCAAGGAAATTGCAGGTGGAACTCAACATCTTTCACTACAACGGTGCCATCAACGTGTGCCAGAAGTGTAGCGCTTGGGAGTTGGCCATGGCATTCCTGGAGAAAATGCCCAGGAGGTCCATCCAGTAACTTGGAAACACCTGGTGTCACGTCAGATTTTCATCACGTCCTGGAGTCACCGGGTCGGGCGGGCTGAGGCCTGATGGTATCAGCTACAATGCGGTGATGGGAGCCTGTGGTGAGGCCTCCTGCTGGCAGCTGGTTCTTCACCTCTTGGGCGATGTGCCGTTGAATGTGATCAGCTTTAACACTGCTGCCAAGACCTTTGACAGGTTCGCCGAGAACAAACATGCTGCTGTTTAGTTCGAACTGGGGCAAGGAAAGTGCTGAAAGGAACATGGATTCATGGATGGGATATGATGGGATGTGAGCATTCAGAGTTGCCTCCTGTAGATTGGTTTGATTGATCTGTTTCGGTTTCCATCAGTTTCCATCTGTTTTCCATCTGTTTCCATCATGGATCTCCATGACATGACGCCGGCCATAGCCGGTCACCTGACAGGAGTGGTCACTGGCAGTTGGCGCTCCGCACGTTGGACCTCCTACGGGCAGCTAACTTCCAGCCAGATATGGTCAGCTATGGCTCAGTGATGAATAGCTTGGCAGGAGGTGGGATGGCACTGGCAGCAAGTTTCTATCTATACTAGAATCTATACATTCTACGTTCTATCTATGTTCTAATTGCCTGTCCATCTATCTATCTGTCAAACTATCCATCTACTTACGGGAGAATAGACAGATAGACAGGATAGATAGACATCAAGAAAGGGGGATTGAGCAGTTTCTAGCCAGCATGCAGATGTTTGCGGGTCTGGTATGCAGCATTAGAAAGCATTAGACTTAGACTCATTAAGACTTCGGGGGTGGCTAGCTGGCTCCTGGCTCTTGGTTTGGGTTCAGGAGGACGGTGGTGCGAAATTAGTAACATCCTGCAACTCATGCTGCTTGGCTGCTCTTAGCTTCAGGTTTGTGAACGGAAGTGATCAGTCTTGATTTGGTAGCTCAGAGTGGCTCAGCTGCAGGTTCACAGAACGCTTGGTGCCAGATTTGCTCTGCCTCTTGGTTCTAAGTGTTTTTTGTAGCCAAATGATTTGTTTGCTGCATCCATATGGGCCAAGTTGCACCAAACATGTTTGCAAATTGTTTGTCAGAGCTGTGAGGTTATACCTCCTTCATCAAAGCCTGCAGCAAAGAAAAGCAATGGCTGCTGGCCATGCAGATGTTGGTTTCCATGGCTGAAGCCCAGGCTCAGTGGTCATTAAGCGTACTGAGCTGGACTAGTAAATGTCTTTTATTTCTCCTTGCCTGGTTCGCAGCCGTACTTCGAGCACATTTGGCGCCACAGCTGTGCAGGTGGTTCCAGACCTCATCAGTTGCAGCTCAGCCATTGCCAGTTGCAGCGCGCAGTGGAGAATTTCTCTGGCCTTGTTCGACATTGCCATGACTGCCATGGCACCGGATGTGCCGATTTCCAATGCCCTGCTGATGTCGTTCTCCAGTCACTGGAAGATGGCCATGTGCTTTTTGCGGAACCTCGCAGGGCTCAGGATCCGAGGTGATGAAATTACGCAAAATTTGGCTTCTGACAGTTACATCAAAGGAACACAGTGGCCATCAGCTCTTGGGCTGTTTGACCTTGACCACCATCTTCCGGCTCGTGTTTTGCCATTGGATCAGTGGCAGGCTGCTCTGCGGACACTTGGTTCATTTATCACCCCAGAGCGAGTGAGTCAGGCAGCGGAGCACGCCTCAGCTCAAAAGTGGCAGTTGGGCTTGGCCATTTTCGAGCAGATGGATTTGGCAATGGCGACTTTGCCCGCAAAAGAATGGGGGGAAACACCAGTGCAATCTACAACCTACACAGCTTCTGAATACTTTTGCAAATGAAAAGCGTGGTGACTCTTTGAATTCTGAATCCCTTGCCTCAGCGCCTAAGGTGCAGAGGGATGAACGCAACTGGAATGATGCCGTGGCAGCCTGTCAGAACGATGCGTGGCCACTGGCACTTCACGCCCTACCTGTGCTGCTGGCTGCACGTTTGTCGCCCTCCTCGACATACCAGGCTGCCATCCTTGGAGGTCACAACCTGGAGATGTTCACGAAGTGCAGAGATTCTATGACTCCTGCAGCTGCATGTGGAACAATGGCAAGGTTGTCAGTGAACGATCCCAGAGTCATACACTCCAGCATGGTCGCTGCAAGCTGTGCGTTGGATGATAGCTGGAGTCCACAGGAGTTGTCCTTCCTTTGGTGGTCTTGTGCCATGCTGGGGGTGAGCAACCCTTTGCTCTTTCACAAGCTGAAGGATCCTTGCCACAATTGAATGCAATTGATGGAGGCATCTGCCAGGCAGGATCTTTACAACAGCATGATAACACTAGGACACTAGGATCCTGGAAGGATGCCATGATGTAGTGAAAATCATATGCTTGCCATGTTGGGCCTACCGAAGCGAAGTTGGAGCCATAATTATGATTTTTAATATTGAGATTGAGAAACTGAGAGTTTCAGATACTTTCAGAGTATGGGCTGTTTGTGGCTGTTCGGATCAGTTCGGACTAGACATAGGAAAATCCATTGCTTCTCCCATGGATCGGCCGTGATTCTCAGGAGATTTGCCTCATCTCCCTGCGCCTCATGAGCTCGGAGGCGATTTGGGATGGGACAACCATGGTGACCATGTCCTGGTCCTGAAGTGCTCATGAAATGGACAAAATGATTACAAAATGGACAAACTGGACATCTTAGTTATCCAGGTATCCAATAATTCAATAGTTATCCTTGGTTAATCCCCGTGATATGGAGTGGTCTTGTGAATCTCTAAGCCAGTGCAGGGCTTGTTGGCTTTGGCCATCGGTGCTAGCGCCAGCGTGAACGATGTCATTGGCAACGACGGATCCCAGGCTGCGTTTGGAAGTCCCAAATATCATCTCCCTCCTCAACGCCCCATGATTGAACACGTTTTTTTGGAATGAACAAGTTCTTTAGCCAGTAGATTTGGAGTTGAATAGATCGCTGCAAATGAAAAGCGTCCATGAATGATGATTTGTTTAATCTTTTTTTTACAGCTTCAGTAAGGGCTGGCTGTCCTTGGCGCTGTGCAAGACGAGATTTCTTCACGGCTGAAGTTGGAAGTGCACCTTTCCCACGCTGACATCCTCGGAGTAGTCTCTGCATGTAAATTAGTTGGAAACGTGCAAGGGCGGTTGGAAGAGAGGGTTAAGAAGTTTCTGTACCAAGTTGGTGCCAAAATGGACCAAGTCGCTGTGGGTGGGATCAAATTGAAACCACGGAGGGCATCGATGCTCATGGACTTCAGAACATTTGCAGGCAATGCGTCGGTGCCTGCTGCTTCTTGGCAGCCTCATTCCTCATGTCGCCGTGAAACTGCGAGTGAAAACTTAGACGAACTGGCTCGCATATTGTTATTGTCATCGTCAGTAGTAATTTACAGTAATCCTTTTGCCATTTATCATCATCATCATCATCATCATCACCATCACCATCATCACCACCACCATCACCACCACCACCACCACCACCACCACCATCACCACCATCACCACCACCACCACCACCACCGTCACCGTCACCGTCACCGTCACCGTCACCGTCACCATCACCATCACCATCAACGACAAACTCTATCTCATCAACTTCAAAAGCAATCTGCCGTTCATGGCTTACAGGTTGTGCTCAATCTCTTGGACCGGGCCGTGCTCTACAAGCCGCCTGGATGGGAGGTACATGACGAGCACTTGCCCAAACAGCTCCGAACTTTTGCCCTGGACCTGTCCTCAGTATTTGATGTGCTGCTTCAGAGCTCCAACATGTTCCGTGGCATCATGTCTGATGGCCTTTGCTGAGGAGGCTTTCCCAAACAAAGCCATCTTGCAAGACGTGGCGCACAACTGTGGCTTTCTGCATCGCTTGGACGTTCCAAATTCGGGGCTCCTCTTGTTGGCCACGTCCTATCGGGCCTATTACGAGCTGCAGCTGCAGCTGGCGGCTGGAAGCCTCCAGCGCGACTACCTGGTCCTCGTCCACGGAGTGGCCTCGTTACGAGACCTCGGGGCGCGGGTGCAGCGCAGGGGCGAACGGAGCGTGGCAGGGGGCAGAGGAAGGCCCAGCCATAGCAAGGTGGTGGAGATTGCGAAAATGCAAAGTTGGGAACTGAGTTGTGATTAGTTGATATTATTGTTTGATGGCGATGACTCAATGACTTGGTGCTTGCTTAATCTAGTTACTTACTTTTGAATGTTTTTGAATGTTTTTGGATTCAGTCCAGGCGCCTTCACTCTGATGTACTTGCGGATTGTGACTGGGCGCCAGCATCAGATTCGATGCCATTTGGCACATGTTGGACATCCAGTCGTTTGCGAGGCTTTGCTGAAGCAAGCCAGTTTTCAACTTTCTTTCTTCAGCTGTTCAGTCATCAAAATTTGCAATTCCAGTAGCACTGAACTCATCCTTGACAGCCAGGGTCTGCCATCAACAGCTTCAGGATGGCTTGTACAGCAGCTCTGGGACTTTCCAGTCAGATTGTGGCTGGTGTCCCCGAAACTGGCTGCACCGATGGCGCCTGATCTTTCACCATGAAACACGGAAGCACCAGGTGTCGATGGCACTTCCAGCAGACTTGGCCAAGACTTTGGAGCCGAAGGTAAGGGAAGCTGCTGGAAGATGGGCCAAAAATGGTGCGATGCAATCCGTGATGGTGGGGAGGAAAGGGCGTTGAAGGATGGTAATGAGTAATGATTTCCCTAGGAAAACAAACAGAAACTTTCATGTAACACATCATCCGTCCTGTAGTGTGGCTTTCAGTATTTCTACATGGAGGTAGCCTCGGGGTGAAGGACAGATAGTGATAGTCCTGTCGGACCCGAGGTTGGAAGGCACTAGACACAGAAGACCTTTTGTGCTGACCATGTCTCCACACTGGAGCAACTGTCCTCACTGTTCTGATTAGGCTTTTCCTGATATATTGGGGATACTTGGACTGCGGATTCGGACAGAAAACCTAAGACACGCATCGAAGGACTGTATTGAGGCGATTCTGTCACGCGGCTCATGTCATGTCAGAAACTCAATTCGGCAGGGTGCAACACCACGTGAGTCTGTAAGCTCCAACATGTTGGAGTAGGCAACACAGCATTTAGGCCATCTAGGCTCAGGTGTCTCGTAGCCAGCGATCTCGCTGCCATGAGTAGAATTGGTAAAGGACCTGCGCTTCGTGAGGTCACGAAGGTGGCAGGTCGATCTGTCCAGAGCATTCCAGAGCCTTCAGCTGTGCATTCAGTGCTGGATGCGGATGTTTGTTCAGCTGGGTGCTGAGATGTGAGAAATGTGAGCAGTGGCCATAGCAGATGACCGGCTGGGAGGAGGCTGTTGGGCTCTCAGGTGTGGCGTACGCAGCAGGAGCAAGGCCAACGCTGATTTCCTTTTCATCGCTGATGAAATCTTTCCAAAGAGGAGGGCAGTGGGAGGTGGCAATTTGCGTTTCACATGCGTTCCTTCAGCGCAGCAACTGGGGTAAGGTGGACCCAATCTTTTGCAGCATCATGTCCGATAGCTGCGGGATAGCTGGACGCTGGGCAAAGGTGCTGGAGGTTGTGTCCCAGCAAACGCGTCATGCCGTGGAAGTGGATGCCTTGAGCTGGGGTGTTGGTATGTCTGCATGCAAAAGGACAGGGCAGTGGCGAGAAGTCTTGGCCTTGATACTGGCTATGTCATTATTGGGCGTAAGGCGCACCACACGGGTAGCTAATGCAGCCATTGGCACCGGCCACTGGGAGGGAACCATGATGTTCCTTGAGGATCTGATGTTTTGTTTGGTGCGGTTGGACAGTGTGACGTTGAATTCTGGCCTGGGCGTTTGTGACAAAGCCGCGCAGTGGCGGCAGATCCTTCAGCTTTTGACGAGAAGTGAATACTTTCTGCGCGATGACTGCGATGACTACTCCTACAACTCCGCCATCAGTGCCCTTCAGCGCGTTTCTTCATGGCAGGTTTCCTTGGAAGTTCTGCTGCGACTTCCCCAGATTCGTTTGAAGTTGGATGCCTTCAGCCTCACAGGAGCACTACAAGCTGCTGCGGTGGCAGTTCAATGGCAGCGATGTCTGGGTCTGGGGCTGCAAAGAGGTGTGGTGACTCAAAGTCCAACCATGGCCGCGTGCCAAAGAGGTCAGAAGTGGCAGCTGGTGCTATTGCTGATGAGCGATCTGGGATCTATGGGCAATCTGCCGGACGTCCTTAGCTACAATGCTGCAATGAGTTCGTGTCAATCCCCAGCGTGGCAGCAGACACTGACCTTTCTGAGAGAGCTGCAAGCAAAACAATTACAATTGGACCCAACGTTGTACAGCAATGCCATGACGGCCCGAGTGAACGGTTTGTGGTCGGACTGTTTGGCATTCCTTTCGAGCTTCGCAGCTCGTTTTGATGGTGTTGCGCTGGTGTCAGACGCATCGGCCACTAATGCAGTGATCCATAGTTGTGCCCAATTGAATGGTTGGGATGCAGCCATTCATTGGCTCCGGCAGCTGCGGCATGATATGCTCAGCTCGGTCCTGATTCTGGACGCTTGTGCCCGAAGCGACCAGCCCCACTGGGTGCTACAGACCTCGGCGATGCTGACAAAGCAGTTGGAGGCTTCCCTGCTCCAAATCTGGAAAAGCAATTGAAAAGCACCAGCTGAAGGGACTTCAAAAGTAGAAACCTTGCCAAAGCGGGGCGGGTTTGGGGCAGCTGTTTCACATGAGTCACACGGTGTCGGGCTTATGTTCTACCGGGGTGACTTAATGGTAGGGTGGGCCATGCGGCCATGCTACAGTTCTAGGAGATCTACGGCCTGGTTGGACTGACCTAGGGAGCTTCTGAAAGGTCAGAGCCTGCGTCCCCACCTCTCTGTCGAAAACACTTGGGAGCCTGCAGTTTGAGGTACTTGGGGAGCATTCTAGTAAACATGACGTGCAAGTGGTTGATTCTAGTTTTGGCATTTGTTATATAAAGTTTAAATATGTAATATGTATAAATGCAGAAATAAAAAGAGAACATACTAATAATACCACATATTGGGAGTCGAAAGAGCTGTGATGCCATTTTGACAGGACTTCCGTGGTCCATGACAGGATTCGCTAAGACGTGGCTCAAGCCAAAAATTTGGGTGACAGTGCCTTTTCCAATCAACATTCAAACACCCCAAGAGATCCTGACGTAGCCCTTTTTCACGGAGGTTGTTGAACTTCACGAAACTCATAAATCATTTAGATTCAAAGATGTTAGAACTGTTAGAAGTTTAGATCACCCTTCTTTTCTTTTCCTGGAAGTTAATCTGATTCATTTCATGCCACGACGCAATGGCACAGCCATGGGCAGGGATGGCGCGGATGGATGAATGCTTGGTGCATCTTGGTGCCCTGCCGGTGGCCATGGGTCCCATGGCTTACCACGGCCGCCTCGACCATGGCACGGTGGCCGATGTCAGGCGTGCCAGGGCACGGACAGCAGTGCAGGTGCTATGGAGGAGCTTCTCAGGAGGGGTCCAAATGTGAAGATGAGTCAAGTGGAAATGGTGCTGGGACCTGTGCTTGAAGATTGGTGGTGGAAACCTCAACTGGCCACAAAGGCTTTGAAAAACTTGGCCACAAATGGGTTTCCAAGGACAGCTTGCCAGGTGTTGGAGCTGTTGCGCCGGCGGAACATTGGTCCAACCATTCTCCAGTACAATGCCGCCATCCACGCCTCGAGCAAGCGGGGCTATTGGATGACTGCCTTTTCCATTTTAGATTCCATGCGGATCAACTTGGTAATGCCGGACCTTACTAGCTGCAACTCAGCAATGAGTGGTGCCAACTGGCAGATGGCATGGCAACTTTTTCGACGGCTCCCTGCCTTGGATCTGCTGCCTGATAACTTTGCCTTCAACTCCCTTCTGGCTGCCTTAAAGGTTCTCCGACAGTGGCAGTTGGCCTTGTTCTTCTTGCAGGTGGGGCTCATTTTTTTGGGGTCATGACATGCATGGAATACCTGAATGATGAAGGTAAGCTTCTCCATGGCAGGCGAGCAGCGACACCGGCCCTGGTAGGTGAATGGCAGCCATTGCCCTGATGTGGTGGGCGTCACAAGTGCCATCAGCACCTGTGCTGCCGCCAAGGCCTGGAGCTTTGCCCTGCAGATTTTCAGCACAGGAAACGCGGCCAACGCCATGACTTTTGGAGCTGCGTTGAGTGCTTGTGACAAAGGCTCACAGTGGCAGTTGGGTTTGGCGACCTGACTGCACCCTCAGCTACAATTCGCTGATGGTTTACTTTCAAACTTTCAAGAATCGTCAGGTAGGATAGATATGGATGTGCGCGAATTTTTGTCGTTTGTCGGTCGAACTTTGGTTTTGGTTTCTTCCTTTGGACGATCTTTGGGTTGGCCATGCATCCAAGGACATTTTTGGAGGAATCAGCGCGCCAAAACGAAACCCTATCCTTTGCAATTCGTTGATTAGTGCCTGCGGAGCGGGGGGCTGGCAATGGGCATTGGCATTGCTGGACGAAATGGAAGCAGATTCTTTGCAGAGAGATCTCTGGAGTTTCAGCGGTGCCATAAAGGCATGTGGCAAGGCAGGCCATTGGGAGGGTGCCTTGATACTTTTTTTCTCAGCCCAAGCCCTACGTTTGGAGGTCAATGAGGTGATGATAAGTAGCACAGTGAGTGCTTGTGCCAAAGCCAGCCGGTGGCAACTAGCGTTTCTGCTGGTTGCATCGGCGCCGCAGATGTCAAACGCCTTCAGCTTTTGTGCAGCGATCAGCGGCCAGAAATCTTGGCCCCTGGCGCTGCACCTGTTCCGAATGATGTCACAGACCTCCGTTGAAGGAGATCTCGCGTGTCGGAATGCTCTCTTCCTGGCCTGCCGCCAAGCCGGAGCTTGGCAGCAGGCATGGACCAGTGTGGAAGGCCAGACCTCGACAAAAAATGCTGAGGCTGAAGCTCCAAAAGGCATCAAAAGGCTGCATCCCTATCATCCCACACCATTCTATATCCCTTTCTCGGACTTTTAGATATCTGATCCATTCTGCAACCAGTGCATTCTTAGTCATTCTTCTGAGGCTGTCAGCTGCCAAGCAGCTGGAGCCATTCAAGCAGCCCCCAGAGGCTGAGCGCGTGGCTGGATGCTTAGTCTTTTGTAAGGAACCTGAATGCTGGACCTGGGCTCCTCATCCCAACATGACCTCAGTTCAGGCGTATGAAAAAACATGACTTGATCAGAAAGAAGCAATTTTCATGGGAAAGTCGTGTCCCTTAAGATCGTCAAGGGCTCATGCCGCGGACGGAGGGGAATTAGGCACCAGAAGGCCTTCAACAAGTCCCGCAACACAGCCATCTTGGGAACCCCGCACAGTGGATGGGAAAGCACCCCACACGCGACTATGTGTGGCTTATGGCAGCTATGATTTTCTGCCCATAGCCAAATCGATGGTGGTTGAGTTTTGTGAAAGCGCACTAGGGTTTGCATCCCGCAGCGCCGTAGCTTAGCCGTTTGCGTCAACATGTTGGGAATTGGCGGCGGAGGTGCTTGAAATCCTTGCTGTGAGGTGGTGGTTTCCACAAATGTGGCAGAGACATCTGCTGGATGCTCAGGAAGATGTTCTGGGAAAATGACAGGCGATGCACGACCAATTTTTTTGCCGAGGTCACCTTGCCCAATGTGTCAGACACCCAGATTTTATCGGATTGATATTTGTGTCATTGATAGTTGAGGTAGCCGTTGCCGGGCCATGAGAGACCTTTTTAACTTCATGTTGATTGGCTTGGACATGTTTGGACAATGGTTTTGACGAACCTGCAGCGCCAGAACATGCCATACTGCAAGCTGTGCGCTGATCGTTTCAGGCGCTATGTGGTAGACTGTGGTCGGGAGAAGCGTCGGAGGCCGATGGCCCAAAGAAAGTATAGAAGAAATGTCACAGAACCAGTCCCACCATGCTACAGGCGCTGTATAAGATGTGAAATATTGAACTGCCCTCGCTCTGTTGGCTTCTCGGGCGGCTTGCTGCTGAAAAGCATTGGCCTTCATTTACACATCAAAGGCCAAATCAAGATCCCATGCCTTAGTTATGGGGCTGCAGTGACCACTCAATCAATTGCCTACAGTCTGCAGCATGATACAGCCACACTCATCAGCCAGTCACAACTTGTGATCAGATTCTGTCAGATCTTCTCGATGTGACGACTGATGGCCCAGCGCAGCCTGCCATGTCAGATGGACCTGGTGTGGACCCAGCAGCAGCCCTCTCCTTGGAGGGGCCATCGCTGCAGCGCTATGCTGTTCGACTGTCAGAGGTTGTCATGCAGCAGCACGCTGCCCGGAAGAAGGATTGGAAGAACTGGCAAGGGAAAGAGGAGGAGTTGAACGATGAAATTCGAGAACTTAGAAGACAAGTGCCTTGACAGAGATCGGTGCAGTTGGGTCCGGCCTCCATCATGGCTCCTTCACCCCCAAAGTTTCGCAGGTTTATAATGGTTTATAATGATTTACACTATTATATACCAATTCTTCACCAATTGTCCAAGATTTTTCCCATATTTTTCCCAATATGTGTCCCATTTTGTGTCCAAGGTGGCCACGGAACAGCAGGAACGGGACCAAGCCATTGGTCGCGAAGTGATCCTGGAGCAGGAGCTGCGTGCTGAACGTCGCCGGCGCATCGACATGGAGGCGCAGGTCACCTTGGCGGATTCCTGGAAGGCCGTGTCCAACGGTGAGGTGATGATTGATGGCTTTTTATATGGTCTTATGATAATCTTATGATGAATTCTATTGATTCTATTGAATTATGATGTTTCATTGGGGTTTCAACGGCATTTTACCATCTGTAGCTCGTACATCTGCAGTTAATTATTTATGAACTATGCGGTTTTCATCGGTTTTCCGATCTTAGTGGCCTGGGCTTTTTTCAGTGATTGCGATGAAGTGATTAAGAAATCGCTCCAGAGGCAGAGGCTGCGGCCGCAGATCGCGCAGCGCGGATGTCGAGTTCCAACGCCGCTCTGGCGGCCTCTGCAGAAAGTGAAGCGGCCAGGGAGTGGAAACGACAAGCCGCTGAGGCGCGCCGCGCCGAGGCCAAGGCTATGGCTGGACAACAACGGGCAGAACTGGCTGCCCAACAGGCACGAAAGGACCATTTGAATCCATTTGAGGGGTTTGAGGTTTGGAATGGTTTGGATACTTGAGCGGAATCTTATGTATTGGATACTTGAGCGGAATCTTATGTATTGTGATGTATTGTGCAAATTATGTGATACACCTCTGTATGTGATATCATATCATGTGTCTAGCTGGTACCTTTCTTCTGTTTTTCCAGATTGTGATCGAAGTCAGCCCTGCCAGGACCTGAATTCGCATTTGGAGGAGCGGGAGCAGCAGTTCGGCCAACGAGTTCAGATGGCCCGCGCCAGTGAGGCGGAGGTCCTGGCTGAGGCCTGGCGCATGTCCGGCGAGCTCCGCAGCGAGTTGGACGCCGTGCGTTCCGGTGAGGCAGCGCCACCCAGCCAGGACAGCAGTGCGCGACAGGCCCTGCAGGACCTCAGGGAGCTGCGGCAACGTTACAACGACATGTTGGGATAGTCATGGATAGTCACGACTAGTGACGAGGGGCGATGGAGGGATGGCCGATGGCTTCAAGCCATCTCAAGCCTTGCCAATGTGCAGGGGCACCAGCCATGTGCGGAAAAAGGAGTTTTGGATTGCAAGGCTGCGCATGATGACTCATTGACTGCTGACTTGAAGGGGATGAAGGACAAACCGGATGGATCGAAATTGGGAGCTGCAAGGCCCAGAGGATCCCCGTAGCAAAATACGCTAAAGAGATCTAAAGTGAAGAAGTGGACAGACATTAATTAAGAGACAGATCGCATTGTTCGCACACGCACACAGATACATGTATATTTATATACATATTATTATCATATTATACACACTATCACCATATAATATATGTTCCGTTCATGCGGTCACACTTGTATTCAACTTGATGATGAGGTACAAAGCTTCTTCCGGTGCCTCATCCTTCGCCATCGACAGGCTGAAAAGGGCATGTATGGAGAGTAATGCCGGTGATGATCAGGAAACTCGGAAGAGAGAGTTTCTTTCAAAAAATGCGCGACCAAATTCACGTTGAAATGAAGCAGCATTACGCAAGGTCAGTGTAACCTCATTCATTGTGAGCTCTTTTCACCTTTTGTCCCTTGCCGATTTTGATTGGCAGATGGTACGTGTCTCCAGGATTTCCAAGGCATCAGCTGATCAACGAGCTGGGAGAGTGCGGGACTCAATCGATCTTTGTGGGAAGGAGGTGTCTAGTTCCATGCCAGAGGCAGGGCTTGTGACACTGATCATGAAGAAAACTTCTTGGTACTGAACCATCCCAACCTTGACAAAGTCCCACGGCGATGGTCCCACTGCAAGATTTATACAGAATCAAAGTGCAATCGAATGATTTTGACTACATCTCATTATATTTCTATTGCTCTAATTGAAGGCTCGAGCTTGGAAGTTGCTCAGCAATGGAGTTCGATGCTGGCCTGACTGTGCACCGGTGGCAATGGCGCCTTCCGGCGTCGCCCCGCGTTGGATGCTCAGGAACTTCCAGCTCTGCAGGCCTTCACCGCCTCCCAGGGCCTGCCAGCCTTGGCTTCGTGGCCGTGGCCGTGGCCCGCTGGAGGCATCAGCCACGGGCCTTCCACGGCCGAGCGGTTGGCCGTTTCGCTCAGCCACTGCCTGAGGCCTTGGAGCAGTTGACCAAGCTGTCGAAAAAGGGAAATTCTGCCAAAGCAGCAGAACTTTTTCAAGAAATCTTTCCACGACTACCAAAGGAACGACAGAAGAAGCCCATGCTTTGGAATTTGGTCTTAGCAGCATTTTCACACTCTGGGGATTTCGATGGGGCCCTTTGGTGGTTTAAGAAGATCAGGGAGGCAGGTGTACCAACCAACAAGAAGGCCTTTGGGAAGATGATGGAAGCTGCTGCGCGTGCTCAGAGACCTGACCTGGCCAAGGAATGGATGGAGAAACTTATGCATGAGCTCGGTGCGGAGGTGGATCCGGAAGTCATCAGCATCCTCCTATTTGCGTATGCGAAGGATGGGAAAGTGGACAGTGCCAAAGAAATGTTGGAACAAAAGATTCGGTCAGGACACGCGAACTTGATTGACTACAACACTGTGGCTGATGCGTATGCCAAGAGAGGACGGAGCCAAGACGTGGCAATTGTGGCTAGCTGCATTGTTTGCATTGGGCAAAGATGGCAAAGACTTTTAGGAAAAGGTATGAAAAGGTTGTGGTTCTGCCGTATTGTAGCAATAATTAAGTCATGCCATCCATGCCATCCATGCCATCCATGCCATCCATGCCATCCATGCCATCCATGCCATCCATGCCCTTTTCCTCCTTCTCATATCTTCTCAACATCATCAGCACGAGACCAAAGCTCAGGTCGAGAGGATGCTGCAACAGGCCGAAGAGGCTGGAGAGTGCTTGGACAAGACCAGCTACACGGTGCTGATGAAGGCCTTTGCACGGAGTTCCCAACTGACGGAGGCTGCAGAGTGTTTGGAGTCCATGCAGGTGGCCCAGCTGATGCCCGACATTGTGATGCACAACACCCTGCTGAATGCGTATTGCAAGGAGAGGAAAGTCACAGAAGCGAGGCTACATTTGCATCAGATGATGCAGTCACAGTTGAAGGTGGATGCCTTTTCCTTCACTCCTATTGTGCAAGTCTGTGCGAACTCAGGCAGTTTAGGGGATGCTGTGGCTTGGTTGGAAGCCATGCGTGTGCGTGACATTCCTCCAGATGTGGTGGTGTACACCACTGTGCTCAATGCCTGTGCGAAGAGGGCAGATGCACAAGTTGCCACCGAGGTCTTTGGGATGCTTCGAGCTGCCAGACTGCAACCAGATACCGTAGCGATGAATTCGCTTATCGACTCGTGTGCCAAATGTCGTGATGCGGATTCTGCCCTGGGCTACTTGGAGGAGATGAAGCAGATGGGATTGAAACCATCCATTCGAAGCTACACCTGTGTGTTGGTGGCCTTGGGCCAGCTGCTGAAGTTGGAGCAAGCTTTTGAATTATTGGAAGAAGTGATTTCTTCCGGCTTGCACCCAGATTTGGTCTTGTACAACGTGCTCTTGAATGCATGTGTCAAAGCAGCAGATGCAGAAAGAGCTCAACAAATCTTCCAAAAGATGTCGGCGCAGGGCATCAAGCCCGACGTGCAAAGCTACAGCGCGCTGGTGAATGTCTATGCTGCACTGGGACAGGTTGAGGCTGCTGCCAATGTGATAGCAGATATGCAAGAAGCAGGTGTAAGTCCCAACAAGTTTACATGGGCTGGAATGCTGAAGGCCTGTGATGTGGCTGCAGATTCTGTTTGGGCTTGCGTGACCTTTCGCAATTTGGTGAGTTTCGGCACCCAACCGGATGAGTTCTTGGTGAATCACTTCGAAAGGATCGTCGGACCAGGCTTGGCTCGCAGAATTATTGGCAAACGTGGCCTCAAGATGAGGCAACTACATCACTGACGTGCAAATATGCCGACCAGTGGGGATATTTTTTGCTTTGGTCAAATCCAGCGTGTCTGGAGCCTTATGCTGAAGTGCGAAAAAGTCAGAGTGGAAGATGGCAAAGAAACAACTATAGCAGCTAGTGTAAATGGTGATGGTTGAAATGTTTTCCAAAGTCACATCAGCCACGGTGACAAGTGGCAGAGTTGCACGACTCAGGTAATCAGTTGGGAATCAGCTTTTCCTTAAGAGTTTTGCTGTCACAGCATCCCCGGCATCCCCGGCATCCCCGGCATCCCCGGCATCTTCATTTCTCTCGAGTAAGGCTGGCCGTTTGGGTCCAGGGCATTCATACCGCTTGGGCCTTGGATGGCGGTTTTCTGTGTTTTTCTTGCGCATGAAATGCTGAAAACCTTGGATGCCTTGGATTCAGATGGAGCATTCAATTTGGTGCTCAGATGTGCTTAGGCCTCTACTCCTCAGCCGCCTTTGAGAATTATTTTCCAAAGTTTGCGCCTTCCTGGCATGGAGTTTACTCCTGGCTGTTTGTGAGAATGTGGTGAGGCGCCAACTGCAACGGTCACAGCCAGGCCGCTGCAAATGCTCCACACACCGATGGATCCAGTTTTGCCAAACTGCCTGGTTTTGCCTCAGCAGCATCCTACTGCATTTGCATCCATAGAATGCAGAGAATGCAATTTGTCAAGGTTGCTTTGATGCATGAGACTCACCAATTTAAGCTTTTGGCAAGGATTTGGAGATACTTTAAATCTGTGAAATCTCGTGCAGTGACTGCAAGATATCAACCTCTGCAACTGCAAGAAACTCTATATAATCTGACTTGATCGGTTCCTGTGCTTCTTGGCTCAGCCGCCCCAACCGCGCTGAGCTGGTTTGGGGAGGACCTTACCATCAAGTGCCTGAGATGCACGAGGGGCATGGAGGGCCAAAGCCGGGAAGAATTGGATGTAGCTGATCGGAGCTACATCCAATGTTTCTGATATTTTCTGATCCATTGAAGCTGTGATTGCCTGTTTGCTGTCAATCTGAGGCACCTTACCCCTACGTCATCCGATATCAATTGGCCTCACGCCATCCATGTTGGTTCCTTAGCACTTCGGAATGGCGTGCTGTGAAGGTTTCTAGAAGTGGCCATGGCCATCATGACGCAGCCAGGACTAAACTACTACGGGCCTTGTTGGTCTTCCGTATTTTTCAGCGTTTCAGCGCTGAAAGCCTCGCAGCTGAATGCCAACTGGGTACGCAGCTCGTGCGAAACTTGAGTCGATTTCTCCCCATGTGGCAGTTTCGCGCACAGCTTGTGTCAATTTGAATGGCAGAAGCGCAGGGTAAATGCGCTCCTTGAAACTGTTGTGAGGATACATGAGCAGAGCAGCCTGGTGCAACGGAATCACACTTCGACCAAAGTAATGCTAGTGAGCGATGCAGTGTGACTTGACGTGGTCTGATGGATTGGGAATGAATCCTTGTACAAAGTACTAGCATCGCACTTTTTTGCACATGTTTTCCCAGAAGTTCTGAAGATTTTGCAGTGCAGCTTCAATTTTGCATTGGGTGGTATGGTGATGTATGGTGATGTATGGTGTGATTTCGAAAACTCAATCCGACGCGAACAAGGATTCGAACCGACAGGTCGTACAGGTCACGACTGTTCTCTGAAGCTTTCTTGGCATCGTGCGGAAAGCATATGGTTCTGGCACTCTCTGGAGCATTTCCTGAGCAGGTCACCCAAGATCCTGAAAGATGTATCCATCTTGGGTCTTAGTACGTCGGTCTTAATCAAATCTGGTAGCTGGTATATATATATATACATATCACATATCAATACATATCATATAATATTTATATTCACATTTGAGACACATACATGGTCATACTTTTCAGATTCCGAACAACTATGAGGAGCATGGAGTGGAAAGCCCATTGCTGGAAAGGGTCTTCTAAGATCTTCTAAGGTGTCATTTTGATTCATTTTCTATTCATTTTCAAACAAGGCGTTGTATCCTGATGTGCCCGGATAGAGCTCCGATTTTTTCATGGCCCTGAAGGGGAGCTTTCCCTTGGAAGTCTTCCTTCCAGTGGGCTTGCTTCTGGCCATGCTGGGCTGCTTCCTGGTCACCCGAGACAACAAAGATGCAAAAAATGATACGAAATCCGGAGCAAAATCTGATGCGAAATCGGTCCGCGATACGAAATCCGGGGCTTCGACGACTTCGATGTTTGCCCCGAGCGAACCCAAAGCTCGACAGGGGCGGCCGCACGAGTTTCAAGCCTCGGCCAAGTCACAGGGACCGCAGCCAACGTTGATCAACCTTTGTCCCAACCTGGTGGTACCTGAAAAGGTTCCGGGATTCCGGGGATTCCGGGGATTCAGCTAACCTGCAGTGACATGGGTTCATATGAAATATATGAAGTTCAGTCAGTCATGTTGAAGCTGAAACCCAGTGGTTGAAGAGAATGCGCATGTCTAGGCCAGCATCAAACCAGTCACAAGAGGATGGGAAGCGGGTGGAAAGAGTGCGAACCCTGAGGTGGAGTGCACCATCTTGGTTCCCCAGGTTTCATCTTTGAAGTCCAGCCGGGTGATTCCGCTCTGCGACCTGAGTGGTGGCACAATACTTCAGTTGGAGGTGGTTCGACATCAGCGAAGCGACGAGACCAGGTGAGTCAGGGCTGGGGTGTGGCTTTAGAGCTTGGTGCTGTCGAAGCCCAACCGATTCTGGCGCTTCCAACATGTTCCACCCAAACCGTCCGAGACAAAATCCTTGTTCTTTTTGGATGCTGCTCACCTGTGAGGCTATTGTTGTTCAGCCCCTCACGGGAGATCCAGTTTGCCACTTGCCAGAAAGCGACTGTTCAAGGTAGCAGAGGCTTCAGTCTTCACGGCCAGGAGCGACACTGGCATCATCGATCATTATATAGTATTATATAATATATATACAATATATATATATATATATTATATTGTAATATCTGTTTCCAAATGTTTACGTTAAGTGTTTCCATTATCATGGGTGGCTATGATATATCAGGACGCTAATCAGGTGGTAAAATCCGTGTCCCGTTCCACCAGGACGCTTCGCGTCAAGCTCTCCTGCGGGGAGTGGAAGGGGGTTGCCTGCTGACGTCACAGCAAAGGGGAAGCATCCGACACTCGGCAGGTGACAGGGCCAGGGCCACCATCCTTTGTAGAGGATTTATCCGTGGATTCATGGCTGACCACATCGATTCTTCATGAGATCTTTGTGAACGCCATGAGCCTGGGGCATAGGCATAGATAACTCATGATAATTCCCTAAATGAAGGGGCTCACCACAGTGTACCAAGCCTTGCAACTTCCAAAAGATTCCAAAAGTGACTGTGGCGCAACCTGAATCGTTTGAGGAGTTTGCTCTAAACGTTGCTAGAGATGAAATCTGTAAATGTTTGCGGGGGTGTCAGCCACCGTTGGCATGGCAATGCGAGCATGAACCTTACATAGAGATCGGGGATGACTTGGGTCATGGATCCAACGAAGAATCCATGCCTCGTATTCCATCAGGTCTTGGAACAAAGTTGAAGATATTTGTTGACCGTCACCGAGTCACAGTTGCTGAAGACGCTGACATGTAAGTTCTATTGTGACAGCGAAATGCCTTCAAATGAAGGGTAGGTATTAGTCATAAGATGTCATAAGTGTGTGAGTAAAAAGAACAGTTTTTTGAGTCTCCTATCCAGAGAGCAAGAGAGCAGACGCAGGCGCAAAACAAATCTATTTGTGACGCAGTGCAGCAGAGCCGTGGCATTGAGGTTTCCGCATCAGTTCACCAGGAAGTATCAATGCGTCCGACGATGACGGGCAACTTCTGGCATACTCCGACCCAGCTTCGGCTGATGCCCAAGGCAGTTGGAACGCAGATTCAAGGGGTGGTCTTAGAGAACAGAGAGGTGAAACAAGCTGGAATTACAACTGCTCAGGAACGGTGGCTGGAGGTAAGCAACGTTCATCCTGAACAATACGTAGAAGATGTAGAAGGAAAAACATATTACACACACAGATAAATAAATAAATATAAGTAAATACATCAATAAACACATAAAAATTACACATACATACTATAGAATGAATATACTATATGGAATTTACTACTTCGCCAACTTGGGCCATCGGTCCCCAACCGGTAGGGATTAGCAGGTCTGCCGCGGCTGACTTTGAAGGTTGGACCGAAGGTTGATGCAGGCAGGATGCTGGACTTGAGTATACTATGTTATGCTTAAAGATTCCAGTGGCTGTACTTTTTCTGCACCAGTTCATGATGAAAATGCCAGGCAAGATACCTGGATGTCTCAGTTTTCTTGGGATTTAGATGCTCGTTGTTAGATGCTCCCTGGCAACTCTCAAGATGACAACGAAGATTATATAAGATGATATAAGCACATAATCCAGTTGGAGCAACCAGCAAAAGCGTATCCACTCCTCGGGCTGGTGTCCTTTGTAGATGGCCAGTGGCAGCCTCGCTAAGCCTCGCTAAGCCTCGCTGGACAGGTCTGATGGCATTGTGCTACGTGGCCATCGGGCTTTTGAATGATGAAAAATCAAGCAAAACTGGTTGCTGAATGTTGCTGAGAGGGTGGCAGCCAGTGGCAGCCAGTGGCAGCTGTGACTTTTATGTGGCAACACAGCCTCCACGGACAGTGCGGGTACTGCTGTAACAACAGGGCCGGTCAGTACCAAGAACAGTGCGTGCTGACTGTAGCTATTGATTTTGACGCGTGCATGCTGAAAAGTGGGCAGATGGCTGAGAGACCTCTGGTAGGTGTGTTTCATTTCATCCTTTGAGGAAATTCCAGTTGAGTCATGGTTGGCCATGGCGCAACAGGTTGCTGCTTGCGTTTCTGGGAGTTCCACGGCTTGATGTCTTTCCCTGGCAGGCAGCTCAGAGGGGCTCCAATTTGTTCTGGACCTGCTATGACACAATAATGACATGCATATACATAGCATACACACGCACACACACACACACGTATATTAATATATATATATATACAATATATAGTAGGTATACATTTGTATAGATATCGATATTGATATCGACACATGCTTGCAGCTCTATGCAGCTCTCATGCCTGCTGCCGAGGGGGCAGCCTTTCCGAGGCCCACCCCACCGCCCTCAGAGTCCATTGCAGCGGCCATCCGAAGGCTCCGTGCCATCGGAGCCATCGAAGACGACGGTGTGGCACTTGTCGTTATTGAGTGTTATATGGTGTTATATGATCAAGTATGACTGTGGATTGACTGTGGTAAAGTGGCCTTGGATGGATTGATTAGACACCTCCATCCCTTTCTAAGATTTTCTAAGGACTCTAGTCATTCCCCAGACGTGTTGACGTTTTACGTGTTGGATGTTGTTTCAAGGCGTCAACACGGAAGGCCTGGGCCTTGGACGTGTATTGCCACGGACCCGGCTGCTGCTTGACTCACCAAGGCGCCCGAGCTTCCTCTGCTGTGGTGAGGCGCTGTCGCAGCTGTGGCAGTGGACGCTGAGTGGATTGCCACGCTGGCGCCGGCAGGTGTACAACTTTGGGATATCGCCTGGAAACCTAGGGACGTGCATGAGCAATTTCATTTTGATAAATGTGCTTGGATTGGCCCGAGCTGAGCTGTAACTTGAGGTTTGGCCGCTTTGCCAGTGGCCGGAATCTCAGTCTCAGCATGTAATACGATATAGACCACACACACATACACACATACAGACATAATACATACCCACATACACACACACGTACGTACGTACGTACGTATGTACGTACGTATGTATGTATGTATGTATGTATGTATTTTATATGCATATAGTAAACAAATAGATAAGGTGTTAATTAAGTAGACCAGTAGTACCGCAAAAGGCGGTGGCGGAAGTTTCAGAGATAGGACACTATGGGACAGGTGAATTGTTGTGACGCATGGATGACAGAGCAGATCCACTGATGGACCGAAAGGTGGTTGGAGTTGTGTTTCATGGAGTGGTTGCAATGGTTGCAGTGGTCACCTCACCCACAACTGCTGGATGTAGTGTGGTGTAGTGCAGCTGTAGTTGTAGTTGTAGTGTAGTGGAGTTGTAGTTGTGTGGTGTAATGAGTGTAGTGGAATGTAATGTAGTGTAGTGTAGTGTGCTGTAGTGTTGCGTGCTGTAGTGTAGTGTGGTGTGGTGTAGCCTATCCTAGTCTAGTGCAGTGTGGTGTAATGGAGTGTAGCGTAGCGTAGTGCAATGTAGTGTAGTTGTAGTTGTCGTTGTAGTTGTAGTTAGTGTAGTGTAGTGTAGTGTAATATAGTATATAGTATATAGTATATAGTATATATCATATATCTATATCTATATCTATATCTATATATATATATGCACACATATCGTGGCTATGTATAGTTACCAGATAGTTGTGCACCTGGACCCATGAACTCAATCATGAAATCTCAGAGTGACAGGCAGGAAAGAATGAATCTGAGGCACCGAGATATGCGCGGATGCTCCTGGCGGCCATTTCAGCTAGTGCGGAAATGAAGGTTGGGACGGGGAAACATCATGGAACGCCATGAAACACCAGGATGAAATACCAGGACGCATGCACCTGGCACCAGATGATGCCTAGATGCTGAAAGTGGGGCAGCCAGGCAGACCACATCATTGGCCATGCCTGCGCCATTGTGGCCGCATTGTCTGCTGGAGCCCAAGGGCACAAATCCTTGGGCGTTGTCGTATGCAGATGTCCCCCTGTGGAGAGGTTCAGCCATTGATGTTGGTGTGTTGCACTTACCTCAGCGCTACCTCAGCACTGAGGTCGGCAATCTCACATGCTGGGAATCCGCGCAGGAAGTTGAAGGCTTCCAGATGTAAGTACTGCAAGTCCTGCATTCACAACAGCTTGTGACACCATTAGGTGAAAAAGATCATCCAATAGGGAGTCCGCATAGTCCAGTTTTCCATCCAAAAAATGCATGCGCTTTGTCAAAGGTCTGAAGACAAATTCCTGGGCTGTACATAGCTGTGTTAGCTGCAGGTGGTGCCGGTGATTTGGAGAACGAGCTGGTTCGGGCACAACGAGAGGTGGAGCTGCACGGCTCTTGTCTCATGGCATCAATGGCATCATGGCCATTTGTGCAAAGGCACAGAAAAGATTGGACGAAGCCACCAAGAAAGAAGCGCCCAAGTGGTGGATGCCTCAAGCGCCGATAGCTACTCTTGACCCATCTCAGACCAGATCAATGGCAATTTCAGGAACCTACATTGAGATACCTCCCATATACAAGGTCCATGTAAAAGCTATATAAGGGGATATACTCCCAAAATATGGCTTTACCATATACAGTACCTCCATTTTAGGATCCTGGAATTCCCATTGACCAGATCGAAGCGCATGAAGTTTCGAGGAGTCAACTCAAAGATGATGCGGAAGGCCTTCTGTGGCTCATGGGTTGGGGTTCCAAGATATGCCAAGCCAACAACCAGTGGCTGTTTGGCGGTCAGTGGCTGATCTTTGAGACCCTGAGGTGGCTATGCATGGGCTGCCAGAGGTGGGGACGAGGCCAATGGCCAATGGCCGACGTGGGCATTGCTGTTGCGAGGGGTCCCTCCTTCACATCCCAGCCGCTCCCAGCAGCTCCCAGCTGCTCCCAGCAGCTCCCAGCAGCTCACAGCATTACAGAAACCATGGAGGCCGCGGACAGCTTTTGTCAGAAGAACAGGATCAACCCACGGCAGATGGCCGAGGCGGAGTGGCTTGTGATATGTTGTGAAACACAGCAGGGGGGTACTGGAAAGCCGAGTTCGGCCCGACCCAATTATGTGGTGGTTGCCAGAGCATTCTTTGCGGGTTATGTAATCCTTTACTTTGGTTGTACAATTATGCTCACTTCTGCCCCGCTATACCCAACTTGATATCCATCCAATAGTTTTGGAGATATAACGGGGTTGGAATGTTTTGGATAATTGTTTTTGGATCATGGTTTTGCTTAGTTTGATATGTGTTGATTCCTTAGAGTGTTTCTTTGGGAAGGGACCTGTGAAGCATTTTTTCCAAGGCCCACAGCCTCATGCAGCAACTGGCGGAGCTGCTGCAGTCGCGCCCTCACGTAGGATCACGCTGGGATCATGTTGGCATTTCTGAATAGGTGTGATATAGATATGATATATGTGTCATATATGTGTCATATGTCATAGGACTCTTACAGATTACATACATCAGATTAAATGATTAGGCTGAAAATGGCAGTAGTATCATAGCATGAAGTTCAGAAGTTCATCTACTTGTGCGGCATAACAGGCAGCTTGCAAGACGCTACCTGCAGTCATTTGTAGAAGGAGGATGGAGGGCTATTTTTTATCTGTTTTTTAAATTTCTGGTTCCCAGCTTCTTTGCTTTTCCCTACTTCTTTGCTTCTCCGCTTTTTTGCTTTTCCCTGCTTCTTTGCTTCTCTGCTTTCCCTGCTTCTTTGCTTCTCCGCTTGTCTGCTTTTCCATGCTTGCCTGCTTCTATGTTTTGTTTTTTGCTTCTCTGCTTTTCCGCTTCTTTGCTTTTCTGCTTCTTTGCTTTTCTGTGTTTCTGCTTCTTTGCCTCTCTGCTTCTCCGCTGTTCCCTGCTTTTCTGCTTATTTGCTTTTCTGCTTTTCCCTGCTGTCCCTGATTGTTTTTGGGTTGCTCACAAAAACAAACTAAGACGCATCATGTAAATAAACCCTGAACCAGCCCCAAATCAACCCTAAATAACCCCCAAACCAACCCTCCAAAAAACTAAAGCGACTCTAAGTAATCCTTAAACACACTTCAAATAAATCTGAACTAACTCTAAATAAACCCTAAACCAACCCTAACTGGATCCCAAACCATCCCCAAATAGATTTTAACCACGCCTAAATTAGCCTTTTTTAACTTATATAAACCAACCCTAAAACATTTTTTTAAACTAAGCCTAAAAGCCCAAATAGATCCTAAACCAACCTAACCAAACCTTAAACCAACCCCAAATGGTTTTTAAAACCAAACCTAGATAGATCCCAAACCAACTTAAACAAACCTAAACAAACCTTAAACCAACCCTAAATAGGTCCCAAACCAGCCCTAAATAGATCTTAAACCAACCCTATATAAATAGATCCTAAATCAAGCCTAAATAGATCTCAACCCAACACCAAATAGATGTTAGACCAAACCTATATAAACCTTATATAAGCCAACCCGAAATAGAGTTTTACATCAAACCTAAATAGATCCTAAACCAACCTAAACGAACCTTAAAACCAACCCCAAATAGATCTTGGTCCACGCCTAAATAAACCCTAAAACCAACCCTACACGAACCCTAACTAACCCTAAATAGATCTTAAACAAATCTTAAATAAACCCTAAAACCAACCCTAGATCACTAACCAATGAAACACACTGAATAAACTCTAACTCTGAAACCAACATCCAAAAGACCTACAACCAACCCCCACAAACCCTAAACTAACCCTAAAACCAACCCTAAATCAGCCCTAGTTGCAAACTGCCATGTTACATGGACAGTTCGAGCACCAACATCTTGCAAATACAATGGAAAATAAGAGGTTCGAACTCAAACATGCTGCAAATACCGCTGAAAATAGCTCCAAAATGCTGCAAATTGCGCCAAAAACGTTGCAAATATCATGGAAAGTGAGAGGTTCGAAGTCAAACAGGCAAATGCCATTGAAATGGCAGCTTCCAGCTCCAAACTGCTGCAAATAGCAAGGAAAACAGACGGACCCTTGGTAGAAGTCCTGGTCCCAAGGCGACGGCTCCAACTGGCGTTTGCTGCTCAGGTGTTGTAGCAACTTCCCTTCACGATCAGAATCCCCAACACAAGTGTCTCTTCACTCTCTGTAGCCATACACCGGGTGTAAGGAGGTAAATCCAGTCATGAACCATCCCCAATCTTGGTATATTGTTGGGTACGGTATGCCCGTACCCTCTATTTCGGATGATTTAAAATGACCAAATGGTTGGTTTACCCCATCAACAGCTGCCAAGCTGTTGCACAAGTCGTGAGGTCTGCTGGCTTCGACTTGGAGCTGCCGCTGTTGCCGCGGCCGCCCAAGCCACGACAAGCACAGCTATTACGCGACTTGGATTCACTTACAATCGGAACAAACTAAACCATACCATACCATACAATACGGATGGATGAATGAATCGATGGATAGAAAGAAAGATAGATAGATAGATAGATAGATAGATAGACAAAGAGATAGATAGATTCAATTAGATTCGATTAGATTAGATTAGATAGATTAGATTAGATTGGATTGGATTGGATTGGATTGGATTGGATTGGATTGGTAGATAGATAGATCGATAGATAGATAGACAGACAGACAGACAGATAGATAGATAGACTGATAGACTAGATAAGATTAGATTCGATTAGATTAGACAAGATAGATTTAGATTAGATTAGATTAGATTAGGTTAGGTTAGGTTAGGTTAGGTTAGACAGACAGACAGACAGACAGACAGACAGACAGACAGATAGACAGAGAGATAGATAGATTGATTGATAGACTAGATAAGATTAGATTCGATTCGATTAGATTAGGCAAGATAGATTTAGATTAGATTAGATTAGATTAGGTTAGGTTAGACAGACAGACAGATAGATACATGAGAATCAACACGGATCAATGACTTTTTTGGGGCTGGCGATGTAGCGTGGTTCAGATGGACCTGCCCTTTCTTAGGCGAGTGCATAGCTGAAGGCTTGCTGGACCGAGTTGCCATTGCTTTCCCGGACTTGGGCCACCGCCTTAACCACAATCAGCAGGCCCGGGGGGGTAAAGGATTGGTTGTCAAAGCACTGTGGACTGTGGTGCTAAGGACACCGGGCATATATTTGTGCTGACCTTGGACGTGAACGCCCTGTGTACATACACACCTCATCGAATGCATTTCGGCACAGGTGGGGAGTGTGGAACTTGACTGAATCGCACTGGATCCTAGAAGTTGATGGGCAAGATTAAATAATGCCAGGCCTCAACCATCAGTGATGGTCTTCAATGTTGCTCGCCTCAGCTCAAAACTCGCTGCTTCTGTCCAAGTGGTGATTTGTGACTACAGTACCCAATACAGCTGCCCAAAGCTGACCTCTGCATTTGAGGAAATCATCTCGACCCACAAGCCCTTCATGAGGCTCTTGCTGCGTTGAATAGGCTCATGACAACTTCTGGTGCTTCTGGTGCGGTTGTGAAAAATGCTCTCCGTGAGGGACTGCATCAGCATCGACCCCCTTCATTTGGCGAAGGTGCGCTGATCTTGTTTCCATTCTGTTTAAGCCTTTGCCAAATTGGAAACAGACAAACATGCCCAAATGGACAACGTTACGACATGTTCTGACCGCTTTTCCTTGGCAACTCATTTGCGACATTGCACGGGTCGTCAGCGCGCTGCTGCGGGTGGCTGCCCTTTGCTGAACCTTGGGGAGCCTGGGACCCACAATGCTGTGGTTGCGACTCTCCAAAGGTGTGGCTTATCCCAGCACAAATTACCATTGGGTTACCTGAAAGTGTTTGTGAAAGATTCTTTGGAAGATCCTTCTGCTATTTTCTGCTGCGGCTGAGGTTCATTCCCGTACCAGGCCCTCGGTACCTTCCTGAGCAGGAGCAGGGTGGACATCAGGGTGGACATCCACAGTTGTGAAACCCCCAGTTTGGGAAGTCTCGTGGTACCCATCCTCAAAATGACAGGAATGTGGATTGATGTGGATTGTTTGCGCTGGATTTTAGGCTGTTTGGAGGAGATTGCGCGTTTCGCAGTTCTCTGCCTGAAGGACAAAGTGCTTGCCTTTGCCAGTCCGTTGTGGGCTTGGTGTTGATATTCCCGCCCTTGAGTCCAAACTTTGAGAAGAATGAGCATTGCTGTACGATGTATTCCGTCTTTGTACCATGGTTGCGGGTTTCTTGCAGTTCATTTGTATATTCCTCTCTTTGGTCGGTTTGGCTAAATGTATTCCACTGTACATCCGGTCTGGTGCGTGAAATCTTCAGAGGTCATACACTCCGCTCTCTTACTCACTCCCAACAGTAGAGGCCAGCTTCCTTTATGCAATTAGGTTCGATGTTCCACGAAAGTTCGCCACCTTCTGATGGTGTGTGTGAGTGGCAGGTGGAGGTTCCAGTAAACTCGATCTTCCGGTACAAGGCATCAAGATCATGCTTGCATATGCTTGCTGGAGAGAAGAGGTCAGTAAAATGAGGTGGTATTTGGGCAATGGTTGGGCCAAACCGACAACCCAAAAGACGAGGTAGGTGACCTTTCGAACTCGAAAGTAGCCTGTTGGGTTTGGTGCTCGGTTAGGCTTTTGGCGATTGCTCCAAAGTGAAGGGGGCAGCGAACAATTCAGAATTCCCTTCCAATAATCCAAACTTGGAAGTGGATAAGCCACCTATGCATTCGAAGATGGTCCTTTCGGAATGGGATTTCCCATTGCCATGTTTGATGACTGGACGGTATGGGTCTCCACCGTTAAAACAGATGCTCTTGAGGAGATTCACGCCCTTGCCAGGTCTTTGCCAAGGATCAAAGCTCAGCTTTACAGGGAAATGCAGTTTGGGGTGCCAGGTGCAGAACCAGCCGATTTGCTTCCTCTTACATCTACAAAAGCATCCCTCAGGTTTTCGGCTCAAAGCGTACAACCTGGAATCCGTTCCAATCCATTTCTTCCTGGATTCCAACAGCCCTTTGAGATCTCTGCTGAATCTGGAGCCCAATGGAAGCCAAAAGCCGATGCCAGAGTTTCGCATTCATTTTCCCATTGGCCTCTGGTCACATCAACCCATCTCTACCCATGGCCAGATCCTTGGTGCGAGAGGGACATGAGGTCCACTATCTCTGCCGTGAACAGATGCGTGAGGCAGTAGAAGATACGGGTGCTGTGTACCACAGCGACATTGAAGCTCAACCAGAGCTGTTTGTAGGGAGAGATCCGTCCATGTACGGTGCTCTCGGCTCCTTGCAGGAGGAGCATGGCATGAAAGGCGAAAGCCTTACCAGGGCGAGATTAAAGTTACGGGAGGTGGCCGTAGAACTGATGCTACCGGGCACCCTGCGATGGCTTCAGAAAATCAAGGCTCGGGCGGTGTTGCACTGTCCGATGATCAATTTGGAGGCCGCAGTGGCAGCCAAAGTGGCAGGTATCCCCTGCGCGGCTCTGTTGACAGTGGCCGGACCTGGTGGATATCAATTAGCTTGGAGCAACCTGCTGCAGTCTTTGAACACTACAGCTGAGGAAGTGTTCCAAGAGAGGTGCCAGTTTCAAGGACAGGATGGCATAGATTTGACATAGATTAAATTATTAATTATAGTAGATTAATCGATTTGCACACGCTTGCAGTCAGGCTCGACCGGATGATGTGATGTGCCTAAATGTAATGGAATAGGTGAGCAGCTTTTGATGCGGATATCGATCGCGAAAAACTACTGATCATTAATATCTGAAATTCATACTATTCTACAAACTTTCTGCTTCAGGATTTGCGTGTTGATGTGACTTGTTTCCAGGACTCCATGACTGCTTAGAACGTTTGAAAAAGACTTACGGCCTGAAGCTCACGGCGGAAGATGGGGTGAAGCCTTTTGGGGTTTTGAGAAGCTGCTTGCTGTCTGCTGTAACGTTGGTGACTACAGCAGAATTCTTGGCCGATCCCATGTCCCCAGAGGTGTCTGAAGCATATGCTGGTCATGACTTTGTGTACCTTGGTCCCTTGCTGGACAAACCAGGTGCGAAACGTGCAGGTGGTCACAAATTTGATGTATCTGATCATGGAGGTGATCATTCTGACATGACAGCCCTGAACTTGGCCCGTGATGCGAGGGCAGAAGGTCGGCCAGTGGTCTTGGTGAGTCTTGGAACCATCATCACAGGTGATCATTCCGACTACGGCTGGGATGCTCGCAGCATTGTCGACGGGCAAAAGGTTGGCATATCTGGGCGGGAACTTTGCCACGCAGCATGGCAGGCGGCCTTTGATGTCTTCGGCGAATCAACGCAGGATGGGCACAGCTGCCTATTCTGCTGCGGCAGCAGCTGCTCAACAGGACAGCAGCCATTGATTCTGGTGGCGCTTGGTCCTCAAGCAGATGCCCTGGAGGGACTGGAGGTACCCAAGAATGCCTTCTGTGCCCAGACCCTTCCGCAGGTGGATTTGCTGAGACTTGGAGTGGATGTTTTCCTCACCCATGGAGGGCAGAATAGCTTCATGGAAGCCTTGTCCATGGGAGTTCCCCTTGTGGTCTGTCCAGGGTTTGCTGACCAGCCGGTGAATGCGGCGAAAGCAGAGTCCTTGCAGATTGGGTTGAAAGTGGATCGGCCCATGCGGCCCTTGGAGCATGCTGACGCAGACATAGCTGCGTACAGGAGAACCACTGCCGATGCCCTAGCAAGAGTGGCGAAGAATCTAAACTTCAAAGAAAATGCCATGAAGTGCAAACAGGCCTTCAGTGCTTCCGGAGGGGTAAGCCTGGCGACAAGAGTTCTGCTGGGCTTAGCAAATTCAAATCTGCCGCGCCAAGCGAAACTGGCCGGTGCGAAACTGGCCGGTGCTTAGGCTTAGTGATGCTTAGCGGTGCTTATAGCACTTTGCATGAGATTAATTACCTTTCAATAGCTGTCATGGACACGAGCCTAGGGGCCCAGCCTGGGCGATGAGAAGCTTTGACTTAGTGTCGACTTCTTTCGCCAGTAACAGCTTGATGCAGCTTGTACAGGGCTGGGTGCGTGCTTTAGCACAGAGCTGCTGTGACGTGATGTGTAGAGACAGTTCGATTTTCGAGCAACTTGCAGCTGATTTTGAAACACCAACCCTCGAGGCCAAATTTAATACATGACTTCCATCAGAGAGGAAAACGTGGTGCGCTTTGTGATGAATCATGGATAGCAGCCATCGGACAGCATGAGTCAAATGAAGTCGCATGCCAAAAGCCACACACTCTTGATTCCAATCTTGTCCTCTTGGACGCCTGAGGCATTGTTGGAGGGAATGGTCATTCAAAATCTGCCTGCGAAGGAGGGTGATGTGTTTGAAGTTTGTGTTCCTACAAGCCATACATCTCGTTGCTGAAAAACTTTGGGGTTCGTTCGAGCGTTTTCCACAACGTACCTGAGCCTTGCTACTCGGAGAGATGCCAGGACAAGCTGTTGGCGAAGCCAACGTTGCTCCTACATGTCCTACACTTGGAGCCTTAGGGACTTGGCTCAGTGACTGGATCGTGGGAAAGGGTTGGAACGGGTTTGCACGTTTCCTACATCCTGGCCTGAGGCCCCCACCAACCCCAGAGTGTCTGCTGTGGTCTGCCTCTCAGCTGATCCCCCGTATAAAGCCACGGCCAGCTGCGGCCAGCTGCCAACTGTCAAGGTCAGCCCCTTGTGGCAATTCAGAGCCTGAAACTCAATGATGATCGGCTGATCGGCGCCTGTGTAGCAGCATGATTCAGCATTGCCCATGAGTGCCTCACTCTGCCACCTTAGGTGGGGTCGCGCAGTGAGCTGCAAGAACGATGGAAGCGGGATAGTCGATTTCTTCTCGAAGGTGGGGTTGATGAGAACTTCTCGTGAACCCCTGGATGATGGTGCCATTCTGTTGTGAACTAAGTGAACTATGGTGAATATTATGGCTGCAGCACCTGCCAGGCTATCTGAAATGGATACCAGGCTCTTCACACGATGATGTGCGTTGGAACCTGAAATCAGCTCCGCAACGTGGCCGTGGCCATGGCGGCCATGCTGGGGCATGCTGGGCCATGGGTACTGAGGTCTGGCTTGGCCACCAGGTCCAAAGTGACACGAATCGTGTGGAAAGAGGGATTTACTTGGGAGCGCAGGTGGCGTTAATGGGGATAACTGCGGTAATAACTTGCAATAACCTACCTGTTGGGATCTAATGGGATATATATATATATATACTATATGTATAATTACACACACATGAGATAGATAGATAGATAGATAGATAGATAGAGAGATAGAGAGATAGAGAGATAGAGAGATAGAGAGATAGAGAGATAGAGAGATAGACAGAGAGAGAGATAAATAGAGAGAGATAGATAGAGAGAGATAGATAGAGAGAGATAGATAGAGAGAGATAGATAGAGAGAGAGATAGATAGATAGATAGATAGATAGAGAGATAGAGAGATAGAGAGATAGATAGATAGATAGATAGATAGATAGATAGATAGATAGATTAGATAGATAGATTAGATAGATTAGATAGATAGATAGATAGATAGATAGATAGATAGATAGATAGATAGATAGATAGATAGAGAGATAGATAGAGAGAGAGATAGATAGATAGATAGATAGATAGAGAGATAGATAGAGAGAGAGATAGATAGATAGATAGAGACAGACAGACAGAGAGACAGACAGACAGAGAGACAGAGAGACAGACAGACAGAGAGACAGACAGACAGAGAGACAGACAGACAGAGAGACAGACAGACAGAGAGACAGACAGACAGAGAGACAGACAGACAGAC